>SDBV01012446.1_pt1 | contig 10900 bp, 6 predicted proteins | sample 2277081 | NCBI WGS metagenome assembly SDBV01 (sample SAMN10402039, study PRJNA504765) | marine sediment metagenome | isolation source: marine sediment core GS10_PC15, 223 cmbsf | place: Arctic Ocean: Southern Knipovich Ridge | collected 2010
CTTGATGCTTTGACGCCCCTTTAGAGACAGTATCCTTAAAAATTTAACCGCGAAGATCGCGAAGAACGCGAAGATGCGCGAAGACTGGAACCATTCATAGTGACTTTCCTCACTATAATTTAAATTTGAAATTATATTATTTGTTTGATACACAAGATGCAACCGGTGATTTTAACCAAGGAGGAAATATGTCTTGTGTATCACCTGCATGGAATACCAATCAATTAATCTTCTTTCCGAGAGAAGAGGAAAAAAACGGTCCCTGTTATCAATTATCAAGGATCTTGAACCGAGGCAAAGCAAAATTTTACCTTATCATTAATGAACCGGCAACCTTTCCCACTACTTTATTTGATGGATATAAAAGAAGAATGACTTCGTGTGGTCGTAAAGCGGAAATGGAGGAAACGGCGAACAATATCAATGATGCTTTAAATGAAGGGTATCTTATTTTTGCTTTCGTCAATTTAGTTGAAAGATATGACAATTATGAGATTTCTCCCTGGGAAATGAGACGTCGGTTTAAAATCAGCTTTGCTAAAAGCTTTAACCCAACAGATGTCCCTACCGGGATTAAATTTCAAGGGTTCAAGGAAGATTTAGCTCAGAGTCTACCATTTGGGGAAAGGAGCCTTCCTAAATTAGGAAGTATCAAGTTTGAAGTGAAGAATTGGAGAGAAGATCCGATTCCTTTGAGTCTTATGCCAGACGTCCCTGTTTAAAATTTCACCACAGAGACACAGAGGCACAGAGAATTAGAAAATCTCTGCGCCTCTGCGTTTCATTTCCTCAAAAGTCACTCCAACCACAAAGGCTCTTCTTCTTCATCCTTCTTCAAATACCCCTCAGGCAACTCATCCAAAAACCGACTGGGATCCATAAACCGCAACATGCCCCACATATAACGATATTTGGCTCTCGTCAAATACACCTGCTCCTTCGCGCGCGTCACCCCCACGTAAAGAAGACGGCGCTCTTCCTCCAACTCCTCAGGATTTTCCTTCGAATTGATGTGAGGCAAAAGATCCTCCTCCAATCCCACAACAAAAACCAGATCAAACTCAAGCCCCTTTCCATTATGCAATGTCATGAGGCGCACTTTTTGGCCGCTATCGTCTCCCTGATCCAAAGAAGACTTCAATGTGAGCTCCGCCAAGAACTCCGTGAGGTCTTCTCCGCCCCACTCAGCAGCTTTAGAAGCAAGTTCTTGAACATTGTCGCGACGATCTTGGTAAGATTCCGGGTCACTCTTCAAAAAGGACAGATATCCCGTCCATTCAATGGTGTCGACGACAAGGTCGCGAAGGCTGTTCTGGGATGACCGCAACTGATGAATGATCCGCACATAGTCCGCTAAGGCGGCCTTCTGTTTCTTATTCAGACGAACTTTATTTTCAAGATTCTGATCATTCACAAGAGCATCACAGTAATCAAATATCGGAATGTTTTCACTGACCGCGGCTTTCTGCATTTTATCCAGGGTTGCTGGTCCAATCCCCCGTTTAGGAAGATTCACCGTTCTTGTGAAAGCGACAAAGTCACTTCCCGTTTGAACCATTCTGAGAAAGCCGAGTATGTCCTTCACTTCACGTCTTTGATAAAAGGAGATGCCCCCAAAAATGATGTAAGGAATTTTGTAGTGCAGAAAATAATCTTCAAAAACACGGGATTGGAAGTTAGTGCGGTAAAACACAACAATTTCGTTTAACGGAACTCCTTCATTCTGATGAGACATGATCCGTTTGAGGACAAATTCCGCTTCGTCACGCTCACTTTTGACTTCTCGGAATTGAATGGGCTCGCCTTCTCCACGATCACTCCAGAGATTTTTCTCATAGCGACTGTCATTGTGTTGGATCAACGCATTTGCAGCCTCAAGAATATTCGAACGGCTGCGGTAATTTTGCTCCAGTCGAATGATTTTGGCTCCGGGAAAATCCTTCTCGAAGTCCAAAATATTGCGAATGGTGGCACCTCTCCACGAGTAGATCGATTGATCGGGATCTCCCACAGCAAAAAGATTACGGTTATTGCCGGCTAGACGCTTCACGAACTCGTATTGCGCATGATTGGTATCTTGGTATTCGTCAATGAGAAGGTATTTCCATCGCGATTGGTAGACATCGAGGATTTGTGGGTGCTCCGTAAAGAGCTTAACGGGTAAAAATAAAAGATCATCAAAATCGACCGCGTTACATTCTTTCAGTCTTGCCTGGTACATGGCATAGACGTCTGGAAAATATTTCATTTCTCCGACTGTGAATTCATTGGGATCGAGGTCTAACGGAGCTTGCATGGCATTTTTGCAGCGGGAGATTGTTTGCCGAAATGTTTTTAGCGACTTCCTCTTTTCGACTGACGGGACATTTTCCATGCACCCTTTGAGAAGCTTTTCGGAATCTTCCTCATCATAGATCGCAAACCCACGATTGTATCCCAGAGCCTGAATCGATTCACGGAGAATGCGAGCCCCTAAGCTGTGGAACGTGCTGATCAATACACGGCTGCTGGTGGCATTCCGCACCCGCTCACCCATTTCCTCGGCCGCCTTATTGGTAAAAGTAAGCCCCAGGATTTGATGAGGGTGGATCCCTTTTTCCAGCAACCTCACGATGCGCTGAGTCACCACTCGGGTTTTACCAGAGCCCGCACCGGCAATCACCAGCAAAGGCCCTTCCATGTGATCAATCGCCTGAATCTGTTCAGGATTGAGGGTTTCTTTTTCCGACATCTTTGTAAGCAATGTTTCCATATCGATGATAATCGTAGCTGATACTCAGTTCACGAAGATAATTTATAAGTTCTATACGCCCCGTCGCCATCACCGGGCCATCCATAACACTACAAGCTGAATCAGCCAACGCTTTCGCTAAACTCTCCGAAGGTTTTGACAGGAGACGAATTCGTTTTTCTGGGAGATCCGACAAACGGTGCATGAACTCTTTTTCACTCTCTTGAATCAACCGTGTACGTGGCAGTTGGCTCCATAAATCACTCGTGAACAACTCAGAGAACGAGCTGTTTTCACAACTCACATCAATGGGTGTTCCACAGGTTAAAGCAGCTGCGACAACTCTGAAAATATCGAGTTCAGCATCTCCCTCTTGAATTCTGAGCGTTACCAGATTGCGGGAAAGATAGCGAACAATGTTATCTTCTCCCAATATTGCAGAAGGATCATGGTCTTTTGAAAAATACTCCTCCCAAACCCGAGCATAATCTCCAATACTGGCCCGCCACACTTTCAACTGCTCACCAGTCCATTTTTCTCCTAGTGTATGATTCAAAGGAACGACTGTGGGTGCCACCATCTCTGTTTCACGGGGAAGTTGTGTCTGTTTGGGTTTCATAAAGGCCATGAGGTAATTTGGACCTCCTGTTTTAATCCCTGAACCAAAGCTGCTCTCTTTACAACCACCAAATGGTTGCCGCTGCACAATCGCTCCTATGATTCCGCGATTGATGTAACAGTTCCCCACTTCCACATTCTCTATCCAGTACTCTTCTTCCCTTTCGTCAAGAGTATGGAGACCCGAGGTCAAACCGTAGGGCACCCCATTAACAATTTCGACGGCATGCTTGAGATTCTCAGCACACATAATACTCAAAACAGGACCGAAGAATTCTGTTTGATGAGAAAAGCTGCCTGGCTTCACACCAATTTTGATTCCGGGAGACCACAATCGCGGGTTTTCCTGATCTTGCTTGGGTTCCAATAACCACTCTTCGCCCTCATCGAGCTCCGTCAAGCCTTTCATCAGTTTTTCACCAGGCGGATGAATCAAAGGATTGATCCGTGATGAGAGACTCCATGCGGATCCCACTTCTAAACTTCTTGCTGCATCCATGAGTTGATGGAGAAAATGCTGATCTTGATACACCTCTTTTTCCAAAACCAAAAGGCTACAAGCGCTGCACTTTTGTCCAGAATGGGAAAATGCAGAATGAATCACATCTTTAATTGCCAGGTCGCGATCCGACATGGCTGTGACAACCATGGCATTTTTTCCTCCCGTCTCAGCACATATATCAATTCCCGGCCTCATCTTAAGCAGAAGCTTTGCTGTACTGGTCCCCCCCGTCAGGATCACTTTTTTCACACGAGGATCTTTCACCAAATAAGATCCCACTGTTTCATCTTTACAGGGGACGAACTGGAGTAACTTCTTGCTGATCCCCGCTTTCCAAAAAGCTTTCGCCACCTCCCAGCCAATCAAAACAGCCTCAGAAGCCGGCTTAAAGATCACAGGATTTCCAGTGGCTAAAGCCGCCACGATTCCTCCGGTCGGAATCGCACATGGGAAATTCCACGGAGGCAATATCAAGGTTGTTCCCTTAGGAGCCCACTTGACTCCCTCTAGAGAATCGAGCTCTACCATCTTGCGTCGGTAATACTCGATGAAATCAACCGCCTCTGATACCTCGACATCCGCCTCAGTCACCAACTTTCCTCCGCCAGCAACCATCGCTCCCACCATGTCTCCTCGTTTCGCACGGAAATTTGTGGCCACCTCAGCCAATATTTTTGATCGTTCTTTTGGGGAAGTATTGGCCCATTCCTCTTCCATCCCTTCCGCCACGTTCAAAGCCTGATCGGCAACCTGTTGACTGGCATGAGACATTTCACAGAGGATGACATCGGGGCGGGAAGGATCGCGAATGGGACGAGAAAACACATCATTTTTGCTTGAAGGCAATACCTCCTCACCACCCACAACAAGAGGAATCGGATGATAGTATTTTTCCTTCCAATCCCGTAAAATTCCATCGGCCCATTTGCAATTATGCGACAATGACCAATCGGTATCCGCCTCATTTTGGAAAGCCACGCGGTCTTCTAAACTTGGTGGCTCCAACAACCGATTCTGCACACGCCTTGGCTTAAAACTGACAGAATTTGCTGCATGACAAGAGAGTGAAAATAAACTGGCCTGCTGCTGCCAATCGCGAGTCCCAGGTATCAACCCAAAAGCGTGGCGCAAAAAGTTTTCCGGGGCTGTGTTTTCATCTAAACGCCTCACCAAATAAGACACAGCATACTGGAACTCATTCTCATGAACGACAGGACAATAAAGAAGCATATGGCCAGAAAGCTGCTTCACCACACGCTGCATGTGATCGGCCATACCCTCTAACATTTCAAATGAAACAAACTCCTCAACCCCATTCTCCGCTCTCAATAAAAGAGCATAAGCGATATCAAAAAGATTATGTGACCCAACACCAATGGCTACGGCACGGGCATGTTCGGGTTGACATCCATATGTCAACATCCGTTTAAAATTCGCATCCACATCAACCTTGTGTACATAGGGAGCCTGTGGCCAGCATCTTAAACGGGCTTCCAGCTGCTCCATTGTCAAATTCGCTCCTTTTACCAAACGAATTTTGATCGGAGCCCCTCCGCTTGCAACCCTCTGCAACGCCCATAAAGTCAACTCCTGTTGATAAATATACGCATCGGGCAGATAGGCCTGCAACACAATACCAGCAGAAAGATTAAAGAATTCAAGTTCATCCAAAACTTTTCGAAACACCACTACTGTTAATCCAAGGTCGCGGTACTCTTCCATATCAAGATTCACAAATTTAGGAACTTTGGTCCCATCTTCTCGAGTAAATTCATGACGTGCCGCCGCCCGGTACAGCTCTCGCAATCGTTCTGCTAAGATGTCAATGGTTTGGTCACGGGCCAACAAATTCAACTGACTGCAAATGGTCGAAATCTTCACAGAAATGTATTCAATTTCAGGACGGGCCAAATCATCTAAATACATTTTTAAACGATGAAGAGCTTCCTCTTCCCCCAAAATCGCCTCGCCCAAGTGATTGATATTCACTCTGACCCCTTCACCAAGACGCTGCTGAATATGTTTTTTCAGCTTATTCCGATCAGCCGGTAAGATCACTTTTGCAGTCTCTTTTCGAATCATTTTTTTTGCCAGGGGAACGAACAATGCAGCTGCTTTTCTTCCCAACAATTTGAAGGCTTGAAGAGGCATCTTTTTATTCAAAGTCAGGTATTGGGGAATGCCAAATTTTCCTAGAATATATAGAAGCTGATCCGCGACACGACGGTTAGAAGTGCTGCGAAAACACTCGTCAGTGAGCGTTGTCGTAAAGTCTTTTCCAGCGGGATCTTCCATCATCCGAGCCAACTGATCCTGCTGAGCCCGCTCAGAATAAGACTGAATTCGTCGGGACTCATTAATCATCAAAGCAGCCAGATCGATCGTAATCTCCCGACGTGCTTCTATTGACAATGATTTTCCTTTCACAGATTGAATCTTATCTTTCGCCTTCGTCATAAAATGGGACTCGTCCATGAATTCCTTCCTTCTTAGCAAACAGAACTTATATTATCGAAAAGTAAAAGGATTATTATAACCGAGAATCTGCTTTTAGAAAACCTAAATCCACGTTTATTCTACGTTCAGCTTAACCCAAGTTTACCTCTTGTAGTGCAGAATTTTCTTCGTCTTGCTAGCCCTAAGTGATTTACAATTTTTGAGCTGGGTTAACAAACCCTATCTCAAAAATCGTAAACCCCATAGGACAAACAATACTTTGAAAATTCTGCACTACAAGAGGTAAACTTGGGTTAACCAAATAGACTAAATGGGCTATAGTAGGGATAAAGCGAGGTCTAAAATTTTTATGAATGCCCTTAGAACCCTGATCCTTTTGATTTTCTGTCTTGGTGCAGCTGAGGCTTCACAAAAAGTTTTGACAGGCATCGAAAGAATTGTCTCTCCTGAATACCAAAGCCTTATCCGCAATAAAAAGGTGGGTCTTGTGACGAACCAGACGGGGGTGACGGGGACTTTGCAATCAAATCGAGAGTTTTTAGGGCAGTATCGCGAGGCTCTGAATGTCGAAATCATCGCCCTATTTGCTCCGGAACATGGAATTACCGGAGCTTCCCACGCTGCAGAAAGTGTTAAAGACACTGTGGATAAAAATATTCCTATATACAGCCTTCATGGAAAACATCGCCGCCCAAACAAAGAGATGCTCAAGAATATTGATGTTCTCATCTTTGATATCCAAGACATTGGATCTCGTTCATATACGTATAGTTCTACGTTATTTTATGTGATGGAAGAGGCGGCCAAGCATAACATTCCAGTAATCGTCACAGATCGCCCCAATCCGATTAACGGTCGGGTAGTGGATGGCCCCATGCTAGATCCGAAATGGCGTTCGTTTATTGGATATATCAATGTTCCTTATTGCCACGGGATGACCATCGGAGAGCTGGCGAAGTTCTTCAATGCAGAATACAAAATCGGGTGTGAACTCAAAGTGGTGCCGATGAAAGGTTGGAACCGCGATATGACTTTTCACGACACCGGATTGCCCTGGGTGCCTACGAGTCCCAATATTCCTGAAGACTCCACTCCGCTTTATTACCCCATGACGGGGATCATCGGAGAACTCAGGCTCGTCAATATAGGAATTGGTTATACATTGCCCTTTAAAGTGGTGGGGGCACCTTGGATTCAGGCGGAAACATTTGCGCAAAAGCTGAATGATCAAAAGTTGCCTGGAGTCTTATTTCAGCCGTTTCATTATAAACCTTTTTATGGAAAATTTGCCAAAGAGAATTGTCAAGGAATCATGATTGTGGTGAATGACCCGTCGAAATATTTGCCAGTAGCCACTCAGTATATGATCATGGGGCTTTTGAAGAGTCTTTATCCAAAGGAATTCAAGCTTGCTTTGAATCAAAGTCGCAAGAACCGGGATTTGTTTAATAAAGTGAACGGAACAGATCGACCGTTTAAAATGTTGGAGACGAATCCGTATCCCGCGTGGTCATTGAGAGAGATTGATCAACGCGAGCGACAGGAGTTCATGAGAAGGCGGGCGAGGTACCTGATTGGCAGTTATGATCAGGGGGCTTATCGTAATCGTGGAAAAATTAAGCACAGAGAGACACAGAGTATGGCACAGAGGGACACAGAGTATGGCACAGAGGAACACAGAGATTAAAGAATGAATCTCTGTGCTTAAATATCCGCCATGATTTCTTCCTTCCACGCGGGATCGACAACACCAAAACTTAATGTCCGTTCGTAACGCTTCTTGATCATCCGACCTATCCGCCGCTTCCTCACACCTGTCTCTTCAACAATTTCATTCCGCATGGCCAAGACCTCCTCCTGAAACCGATCCACTGATGACCAAATCCAATGACAGCTCCGAAGAAACATAGGTCCCCCAATTCGCTTTTTTTCTTTGATCTGATCAGTCGTCAAACCACCATCCACCATCATGTCATCTAGAATCGCAAGAAAAAATTCTTGCTCAGGACCCTCCAACAAATATGTTTTTTCCAAGACATAACGGTAAACATCATCTGCCCCTTTCGTCCACTGGCGAAGATACGCCACCATCTTCCCAATATTCAGTAAGTCGATCGTCAAAAGAGTGGAGGTATAAAGTTTCCCCTCAATCCAACCGAGGTGCACTGCTGAAAGATTATTGGGTGTATATTGTTTGTTTATCATGTCATAAAAAAACTCGACAATCGTGTTGACATATTTTTTAGATGAGTCATCCCATGGTGGATCAGTCATGCGATAATCAAACTGATCAAAAACTTGAAAACCGTCACCCGATAAGATGGGATCATAGGGAAGAAGAGGAACGGGTGGGCTCCCCATGTATCGGTCTTTTCGCGATTTCACCCATTTTAACTGGTACTCAATTTCATTGAGGCGAAGTCGAACGGTATTGTCGGATATGACCACAAACTTTCTTTCAGGAGAAACAAGATCATAAACGAGATTTTGATCACTGTGACATCGTCCCAATTCCAATCGGACCATGGATTGGGCAACAGTGCCTCGGTTCACCCATTTAGAACGCTTCTTGAGAAACTTGGGGTCCGCTTTCTTAAAAACCTGACAACCTAATTTTGTAAGCTTCCAAACAAGATACACCTCGTCTCCATAATCTTCTTCATTTCGAAACTCCTCGACCAAAAGCTTCACAACTTTATGAAGATCACTGCATGTAATCTGGGTTCCTTCTCCAGTCCAACGATCCCAAAACCACGGCTTCCCACTAGATTTGCGATTGATATGACTGATCCAATCCTTCAAAGCTGCCGTTTCTCTTATTGACAATTTTGTTTGTTGATAGATCGCTTTGAATATCTCACGGGGTACTATTTGACCCGTAAGATGCTCGAAGTGAGCGAGAGTATTTTGCCGTTTGATCAGGTGGTTCCGCGTTAATATGTCATGGAATGTGGTGGTGTCTTCTCCGATGACATCTTGGAAGAGCCGTAAATACCTTTCTCGATTGGGATGGAGCTCTTTCTTCACAAAGTCATAGAGAAGATTCTGGTATTCGATCGATTCCCATTCGGAAAGGTCGGCGGTGAGATAGTGATGAAGACTTTGATAAGTCATCTGGATGACGTTCTGAAGGGCTGCTTCTTTTTTTTCTTTGCCATACCATCCTAAATAGTAAACGTTGTAACAGATTTTGAATAAACCATTGACGTAAAGGACACCTCCGTGTTGAGACGGAGTCAACATGTCGCGATAATCACGGTCCTCATCAAATGCTACTTTGAGACAGTACAAGTTTGAATGGACCGTTGCGATATCCTGCAATGCCCCTATCATCGACGGGACTCCTTAAAAGGAATGAGTAAAAACGCGGTATCCTCTTCGTAGACTGGAACGACCCCTTTTTCAATGATCTGAACTCTTTCATACATCCAAATAAATTGGAAAAACAGATAGACAAAGAGGATGAAAATCCCCGAATTTTTCAGCTCTTTTAACGAAGCAATACAAAGATACAAAAAGGGGAGGCTCAGATAGAAATCACTCCCTTCGGGCTCATGAAAGAACACCCAAGGGATGAAGCTGATTAACATCGCCCCGATCAGACTCAAATTGGGCAAACAGAACACCACCAAACCGATGAGAATTGCGTAGACACCTAAAGCTAACAACACTCCTATCCATGAGTAAAAAAGATCGGTTTTTAATAAAGGAAACAAACCTTCCACCGGAGCCATAAACAGATTCTGCAAGATCGTTGTGATCGGGAGGAACGACAATTTGGATATTTCGCTAAGACCCAAAACAAGAGACGAGCCAATGAGCCATACTAAACCAACCGAAGTAAGCAGAATGATGCCATACCGCTTTCGCATTTTCTTTGAGGCTTCATTCGGAGAAGACAAGGCGATGAGAGCGACGATGGGGAAGAAAATGATTCCCCAATCCCATATAAAAAAAGCTGTGATTTGAAGAATGACCAATCCAATGGCTCTTAACGCTGTGATCCAAGTCGATTCGACATGGGAGTGATAGCGATAAATAAGTAGGCCCAAAAAGATCCAGGTCAAGGTCAGGATGATATGCAAACAACATCCCCAGACCAACGCTTCCATGCCCAGGGGATTCATCCCGACTAAGGCCGCAATAGCCAATGAAACGCCGACTTGGCCATGTAAAACACGCCGCGCAACAAAGTAAGCGAAGACTGCGTTGAGGTAATGAAAAAACAGAGTTGTCCCCTGCCAAATTTTGGGACCCAAATAGCCCTGTGCAGTCAAAGACTCGAGAAAGCGGACCAGCAGAGACTCATGAGCTTCTCGAGAAAGCATAGCGGACAGGGACTCTTGAAAACCAGCTGGAGGAACAAACGAAAAATCAAATCCGACAAAACCCAAATGCCACGCCATTTTGAATTGGATCACAACGGCGCCAGCGAACAGGATTATGGGAAGGAGAAGTCCTCTGAGGCTCTCGTTTCGATCAAATTGGAAATTGGAAACTGGTGTTGTCATCGTGTGATAGAAAAACAGATTATGAATAGATTGTCAACTAAATTGAAACAGGATAGATAGGATTTTAAAGATATACAGGAT
>SDBV01012447.1_pt1 | contig 10900 bp, 10 predicted proteins | sample 2277081 | NCBI WGS metagenome assembly SDBV01 (sample SAMN10402039, study PRJNA504765) | marine sediment metagenome | isolation source: marine sediment core GS10_PC15, 223 cmbsf | place: Arctic Ocean: Southern Knipovich Ridge | collected 2010
CCCACGCCTACCATATTGCAGGCTTGTGAGAAGTCCTCAATAGATAAGAGGTGAGCCAGGTGCTCTATCCCGATTTAGAATACGAGTCCCCCCTGTATGATGAGTGGCTCGGCTTACTTGAGGAAAAAGATATTAAGCACACTCTAGCTCAAGCCGGGCAGCAGATTAGTCTGGGAGAGGTAATGATAGAGGTGCTCAATCCTCCGCCCACTCTGTTAGCTGGCACCGAGTCTGATATAGATAATAACGGGGTGGTATTGCGCTTGAGGTTGGGAGAGGTGAGCTTTCTGTTGACTGCTGATATAACCTGGGAGGCAGAGTTTGAACTTATTACCCGCCGCACCGGCTTGACCAGTACGGTGCTTAAGGTAGCTCATCACGGCTCAGTTACATCTACCAGCACCGAATTTCTGGCGGTGGCTGACCCCCGGTTGGCCGTTATCTCGGTAGGTGAGGGCAACTCTTTTGCTCACCCCAGCGATGTGGTGATGGATAGGCTGGAGCAAAAGATAGGTCAGGAAAATATCTACCGTACTGATGAGCACGGCACTATAGAATTCGTCACCGATGGCGGAAAGCTTTGGGTTAAGATGGAGAGATAAGGGAGTAATTTCCCTACAGAACTTGGCCATTTCAGGGCTTGACATTTCGGCTGAAGAGTTAAATAATTGGCTACTCTAGCGATGACCTGGTCTCACCAGGAAGTAGGCGGTGCTTGACAGTACCGGTGTCCGGTTACTCTCCCAGGGTAACCCGGATAGCGCTATTAGAGAAGGAGGGAGTTATGGCAGCAAAAGATGTTATGGAAATCAAGGAAAAACTGGCTCTGGCGGTTCGTATTATGGTGAATGAAGGCCTCATCGAACTGTCCGGACACCCCAGCACCCGTGTTCCGGGAACCGACCATGTTTGTGTTCTGGGGCACCTTCATGAGGAGGGTCGTACCCTGCGGGCAACCAGCGCCGGCGATATCGTCACGGTGGATATGGATGGTAACTTGGTGGAGGGGAGTCACGAACCACCGGGAGAAGTCTATCTCCACACCGAGATTTATAAAGCTCGTAGCGATGTTAACTCTGTGTTGCACACTCACCCCACGGCTACTATCGCCCTGAGTATTGTCGGTATCCCGGACTCGGCTGTCTGGCTTGCGGCCGCCGGGTTTGGTCAGGGGGTGCCTATTTATCAGTCTTCCCGGCAGATTGATACGCCGGAGCTCGGCCAAGAGGTAGCCCGGCTTCTGGGGAACGAGATAGCGATAATGCTCAAGGGTCACGGTACAATTACCGTTGGTAGCGGTATCGAACAGGCCTGCCGGACATCCTTGACTCTGGAGAAAACGGCTAACATGATGATTATGTCCGCTCAGTTTGGTAAGGTGCAGCCCATGTCGACCGAGGACTTAACCAGGTACGAGCGTGTCTGGGGTAAGGGCAGGTCTGATTCCGAGGAATCCCGCAGGGGCTTTTGGGCCTACTACGGAGAGAGGCTACCTCAGTAGGGATTCTAGAGCATAGCGCCCAAGGAGTATTGGAAGCTTAAATAGTAGTCAGCGTGAGAATAAAATTCTTAGACCGGAAAAGCTGCGGAGGCTTTCCGCTTCTGCGGCTAAAAGAAAAGGAGGGAAAGTTTTATGGTTTCGAAAATTGGAGGAGACAAAATTCGGGATAAAGTTACTGACATCATCGCTAAAGACCGGCAGGATCTGGTAGACCTTTGCTTGCAGCTGGGCGCAATTTCCAGTCCGGCTGGCCACGAGAGGGAATGTGGTCAGGCAGTGGTTGATTGGCTCAAGACAAATGGTATCGATGCTTTCCTGCAGCCCATCACGGAGGATAGTGCCAATGCCATCGGGTTTATTCCCGGGAGCGGCGATGGGGCCAGTCTCGTTTGTGATGCTCATATAGATGCCGGGGCTGCCTTGCCGGTAGATGCTTCCGAGGCAGAAAAACGTATTGCCACCGGTTGGGTAGATGGGGATATGATATACGGTACCGGAATCATCAACTGTAAAGCACAGGTAGCCGCCTTTATGATGGCCGCACGAGCCCTGAAGAAGGCGGGAGTCCGCCTGAAGGGGGACCTCCATGTTGTCGGTGTTGCTTTTGAGACGGGGGCACCTTCGGTGGACGAGTTTCAGGGCGTAAATTATCCGGGTGAGGGTTTTGGCTCTCGCTGGCTGATTGACCGGGGTATAGTCCCCGACTATGCTTTGATTGGTGAGACCTCGGAATTCGGGGTGGTCGCTTCGGAGTGTGGTTATATGCATCTCAAGGTCAGTGTCAAGGGGAGGAATATTTATACTCCCAGGCTGATGCGTGAGGCGGCTTGGAAAGAAAAATGGCAGGAGCACACCAATGCTTTTATCAAGGCGTCGCATGTGGTCCTGGCGCTGGAGGAGTGGGCTATCAAGTATGAGCAACGAGAGCGGATGGAGTTCTATGGTGGCGTGATTGTTCCCAAGTCGCAGGTAATTGGTATGCGGGGAGGGCGTTTTGGAGCTACCAGGGATGGCTCCTGCGATATTTATATCGATATCTGGTTGGTCCCCGGGAAGAATCCGCTGGTTATCAAGAGAGAAGTCCAGGATTTGGTGCGCGGGTTGGGTGTGGATACCGAGATTACCATGTACCATTGGGGACGTGGTTATATTGCCAAGAATGCGGAACCGTTGATAGACGCCGTCAAAGATGCGCATCGTCATGTCCTGGGTACCGAGCCACAAAATCCACCCCCCCATGTTCTCAGTATGTGGCGAGACCTTAATATGTTCAATGAGGTGGGTATCCCGTCGGTGTGTTACGGGGCTCCCCGGCAGAGAGGTAAAGAGGTCACCACCGGCCAGCAGGACCGTGCCATGCTGATTCCCGACCTGGTTTCAGCCTGTAAAATCTACGCTCTTACCATGATGTCCATATGTGGTGTGGCTGAGGCGTAGCCACAGCTAGCGGTAGGGACTGAAGCAGATAGCTGAGAAGGCGCTCTCCTGTGAAGTGTTGATTTCGGTATAAGTCGACCAGAGGGAGCGCCTTCAACTATGTTATGGTACTCTTATATAATGTCTCGCTTTTAGCCTCATTCCCAAAGCGGACGTCAGGGTTAGCTGGTGATTGTTTTTGGCTGGCTTGTATTTGACACAGCCAGCGTTGGTAGCTAAAATTATAAGCCCTTTAGCAATTTCGCTGCATATAGCCAAGAGCCAAATTATATAATAGAAAAAGGGGGTTCGTGATGGAATATCGTAGTCTTGGGGGTTCGGGGCTTCAGGTCTCTGAGATTGGTCTGGGGGGTAATACTTTTGGCCCGAGAGCTGATGAGCCGACTTCGCTGGCTATCATCAACCACGCTGTCGATATCGGTATCAACTATATTGACACCGCCGACATGTATGGCCGGGGACAGTCTGAGGAAATCGTGGGGAAAGCGGTTAAGGACTATCGTTCCCGGGTCATCATCGCCACCAAGTTCGGACGCGAAATGGGTGACGGTCCTAACGAGAAGGGCGGCTCGCGTTACTACATAATGAAAGCGGTGGAGGCCAGCTTGAAGCGCCTCCAGACCGATTATATTGACCTTTACCAGATACATTTGCCGGACCCGGAGACTCCTATCGAGGAGACGCTGCGGGCTCTTGACGATTTAGTCCGTAGCGGTAAGGTGCGCTACATCGGCTGCTCTAATTTTGCTGCCTGGCAGCTTTGTGAGGCAATGTGGACATCCATGGTCAATAATCTACATTCGTTCATCACGGTACAGCCGCGCTATAACCTCCTCGACCGGAAAATCGAGGCAGAGATGGCCCCCTGCTGCCGGGCTTATAATATCGGCGTGATACCCTGGGGTCCGCTGGCGGGAGGCTTCCTGACCGGGAAATATCGTCGGGGGGAGAAAGCGCCGCCCGATGCCCGTCTGGCCCGGCCAATGTCACTTTACGGCGATATCTTTGCCGAGGTTAATTGGGAAAAACTGGCCGGGTTGGAAGTCTTCGCTGCCGAGCATGGCCACCCCGTGGGAGAACTGGCCATCGCTTGGCTGCTGACCAAACCCTGGGTGAGCACAATCATCGCTGGGGTAAAAACGGTGGAGCAGGTATCAGCCAATGCCGCCGGCGCCGAGTGGAAACTGACCGCTCAGGAAGTGGCCGCAGTGGAAGCCATATAAAGAGTTGGATGAAACCAATCAATGATTGAGATGGGCTGTGGATGAGGGTGGAGAAGTAGAGCGTATGACAAAAACCACCATTATGCATGTTGACCTTGATGCTTTCTTTGTCTCGGTAGAGCAGGTACTGAATCCTGAGCTGCGGGGTAAGCCGGTGGTGGTAGGCGGCAGGCCCGGGGGGAGAGGGGTGGTTGCCGCCGCCTCGTACGAAGCCCGGGCTTTTGGTTTGCATTCTGCCATGCCGCTGAAAACGGCCAGCCGTCTTTGCCCGCAGGCTATCTTCATCGAAGGCAGCTTCCCCAAGTACCGTGAAGCTTCGCAGAAATTTATGGCTATACTGGCTGACTTTTCGCCCTTTCTGGAGCCGCTGGGTCTCGATGAGGCTTACCTGGATGTGACTGGTTTTGAATCTATCTATGGCTCTATCCAGCAGATGGCGGTAGCCATGAGACAACGGATTAATGACGAACTGGGACTCCATGCCTCGGTGGGTATCGCCAGCGGTAAGGTAGTTGCCAAGGTAGCCTCCGACTTAGCCAAGCCGGACGGGTTGTTGGAGGTAGCCAGAGGAGAAGAGCGTGTCTTCCTGGCACCCTTGCCGGTAGTCAGGCTGCCGGGAATAGGCACAAAAGCGGAGCGAAGATTAAGGGATTTGGGTATCAAGACAATAGGTGAACTCGCCGTTACGCCGCTAAGTGTCCTCAAAAGCTGGTTCGGTTCATCTGGTGATGGTCTGCATCGCTCGGCCAACGGCATTGATGACAGAAAAGTGCTGCCTCCCGGTGAGGCCAAGTCGATCAGTCGGGAGACTACTTTTGATAAGGATACCAGAGACCGCTCATTGTTAAAGGCAACGCTGCGCTATCTTGGCGAGAGGGTCGGGGCTGATTTAAGGGGGAAAGGTAAGCAGGCGAGGTGCATAGTCCTCAAGCTGAGATACGCTGATTTTACCACTATTAGCCGCAGTCACACCCTGCCGCAGACTACCGATAGTGACCAGGCGATTTTTCAAACCGGGGTAAACTTGCTGAATAGAGCGCTCTTTATAGAAAAGCAGCCGGTCCGTCTCATTGGTATCGGGGTGTCAAACCTGGTGGAGCCGGCCGGGCAGTTAAACATGCTGGACTCATCAGCCCAGAGACAGGCGCAGCTCAATAAAACCATTGACCGTATCCGCCATAAATACGGCTTCACCGCCATCCAGACCGGCCGCACCCTGCTGCTGAAAGACATCTTCCCCGAAACCGAGAAAGGCTACACCCTGCACACGCCGAGCTTGTCCAGGTAGGGGGCGGGTAAACCGGCTTTTCATGGTAACAACCTATCCCCATTCCCTTGATTTGATTTGGCTATTTTTAGCCTCAAATTACTGTTTCTAATTTTGGGGAAACAATTCGAGGGTAGTTAGCTTCAGGGGATTGTTTTTCTTGTTATGTAAAGATGGATACTTATTGGTGGAAGCGTTGCTGACGGTTCAAGAGCGAAGGCTGCAAGCAAGAATGGGGGGTTTTTAGTAGTGACCCATCCCCCTGACCCCCTTCCCTTGTGGATTAAGGGAAGGGAGGGCTTACCCCGGAATGACTAATGACTGAGGCAGTAGGGACATTTGTCTTCTTCAGCAGGATAGTACTGGTTACACTTTGGGCACTTCCCTAACCCATACTGGAGATAGGCCCATGCATCTTGGAACATACTTCTTTCACTAGCAGCTTCAAAGGCGGAAGGAACTTTCAACTCACCCCGAAAATCATCAAAAATTGATTTGAAATATTCGCCAACTCTTCGGTGGGCGACAATGGATAACCTATATGTCAAGAAGGAACCGGTAAGCGATAATAGAACCAGTAGCCCACTGGGCCAAATCAAAGCCGAGTCAAATCCCCCCTCGCTGAGGAACGGCAATGTAAAGTACCGCGCGAGCAGTGTGAGGCTGAAATAAGCAAAGTATACTATAGCACTAATGCAGAGAGCTAACGAAGTATAAATTAGCCACTGGGCCTCCGCACTAACTAAGTTATACACCTTCCGTATGCTTTCAGGTAACTTAAACCAAAGTCTATACCAGTAGAAAATGGAGTCCATGCCGTATCGTGACAAAGGGTAGTATTCATAGGCTGCCATAACATTGCCCAGTAACGTTGGCCGCTGTACACTCGGCTTGCCATCCAGCCCAATCGGAAACATTCTAAGCCAAGACCAGGTTTCTTTATATGTGGAAGACTGTCGGGCTTGCTCTTGTTCAGCACGTTGGAAGTATCTTTCTACCTTCCTCGCTAGCTTTGCTTGGAGTTTTCGTCTAGCCCACGGTATCCAGGATGAACGACCTTCATACACCAGATAGACGTGACTCCTTAGCAGGTCAATAACCAAAATAAGGATGAAGGCTACAGCTGCCAGAATACCAGCGGCCGAAGCAGTACTCACACGCTCATCAAAGAGATGTGTCTTCAGCCACATGGTCATTGGATACATTGCACCCACCCAGATGATACTGGGTAACACCACCCTTATGAAAAACGGGTAACCAAAAAACGCTGTAATAGAGGATATGTCAAACATCGTATTCCAGTAAGCTGTTCAGCTTGCTTCAATCTTTCTAATACTTACTCTGTTGATAACTATGCCTACTTTACTTTTTGTCTTCTTTTGGTGACTCAGGAGGAGGCGTTGGTCGTCCTTCTCCAGGACCACCTGGCTCTGTAGCTTTTACTGTATAATCTCTTCTAGACGGAGGTGCTACCTGTTCGTCTGGAACTGATTCCTCAACTACCTTCTCTTCTTCCAATGTGATCCACCTCCCCATACAGATTGTTGACCATTTGACTCACTGCTAATATACCACCCCACCCACTTTAAGTCTAGCCAATGAAGGGTAGTTTGAAGGGGCTTTCGCCCCTCTTTCTTTTTCTGCCCTTTTTCAAATCTCTCTGTATCTCCCTTTAAGAAAGGGAGAAGCCGGGCTTCATATAGTTTAAGGAGAGGGGGACTCAGGTCGAAGACTCTTCGAGGGGTGAGGTCTCCTGTTATTATGCTATAATGGGGTTAGTATTTTTAGATACCAGCCTGGAAGCATACCGCTTTTAGCGAATAGTAGACATAACAGCTTTGCAATAAATGCTGTTTTAAGGTATAAAGGTATTACAGGGGAGATTGGATGGAACAAATAGAATTAGAAGTTACTAACCGGACGATTCTGGGGAAAAAGGTCAAGTCTTTACGGCGCCAGGGGGTTACCCCGGTGCACCTTTTTGGTCCCGGCGTCGAGTCATTGTCGTTACAATGTGATACTCCCCGGCTGCACCGGGTGTTAGCCGAAGCCGGGCAGACCAGGCTTATCAGCCTTAAACTCGATAGCGAGAAAAAGCCGAGGACGGTTATGGTGCGCGGGGTCCAGCGGGAGCCGCGCAGCGGCGAATCGCTCCATGTGGACTTTTACCAGGTGAAACTGGCCGAGCGGATAAAAGTGGAGGTTCCGATTGTTCTGGTGGGAGAAGCGCCGGCCCTGAAGCTAAAAGAGAATATGCTGGTGCAAGACCTCAATACCCTGACCGTTGAGTGCCTGCCGGCTGAAATCCCGAGCAGTGTCGAAATAGACCTCAGTATCCTCGCCGAGACGGAACAGGCGGTACGGGTGAAGGATATAAATCTGGCTGAGGGAGTTGTTATTCTTAACGAGCCGGAACATGCCGTGGTGAAGATTGGTTTGCGGCATATAGAGAAGATTGAAGAGCCGGTGGCAGTCGCTGAAGAAGTAGAGGTTGAGGCTCCTGAAGGAGCGGCGCCACCTGAAGAGGAACCGGCAGAGTAGCGGTTAGCCTGCTTATCAGTCTTCCCGGAGTTGAGTAAATGCCGGGTACCAGCCGAGACGGGGCCTTATCGGCAGAGCGTACTCACTACCGAACTTTTCCCGCGGTAAACTCCTGATGCAGGGTTGATTCTAGCTTTCGGTAAGCCTGCTTGCTTTCCAGCCGAGTAGTGACTATAATAAAGCCCATTCAGGAGAGGAGATTATAAAAGATGCCATCATACGCTTTTTTTCATAACGAGTTTGTTCCCTTAGCTGAAGCTAAGATAGGGGTGATGACCCACGCCCTGCACTACGGCACGGCCCTTTTTGAGGGTATCAGGGGCAACTGGAACAGTGAGCAAAAACAGATTTATATCTTCCGGCTTGAAGAGCATTATAAGCGCTTGCTCGACGGCTGCCGGGTGTTGAAGATTGACCTGCCCTATACCATCGATAAACTGCGCCGGATTACGGTGGAGCTGGTGGAGAGGTGTGGTTTTGAGGAGGATATCTACATCCGTCCCTTAGCTTATAAAAGCTCGGAGGCTCTAGGTGTCCGTCTCCATGACCTGGATTGTGATTTCCTGGTTTTTGCTATCCCCTGGGGACGATACCTGGATGTGGATAAAGCCAGGTGCACTATTTCCTCGTGGCGGCGTCCTGATGCTAATGTGATTCCGCCACAGGTTAAAATTACCGGTGTCTATGTCAATAACGCCTTTGCCAAAACAGAAGCCATTGAGAATGACTTCGACGAAGCAATTATGCTTTCCCCGGATGGTCATATCTCCGAGGGTACCGGCGAGAATCTTTTCCTGGTCATAGATGGTAAGTTAGTCACGCCGGCCAGCTATAATAGTATCCTGGTAGGTATTACGCGTAATACGGTAATGGAACTGGCGAGGAATGAACTGGGGATAGAAACGGTAGAGAGGCAGATTGACCGTAGCGAACTCTATACCGCAGAGGAGTGCTTCCTGACCGGTACTGCGGCCCACATCACTCCGGTAGCCGAGGTAGACCGCCGTCAGATAAGTGATGGTGAAATCGGCGAGATAACCGAAAAATTACAGCAAATCTACTCCGATGTAATACGGGGTAATAACCCGAAGTATCTTAGCTGGTGCACACCGGCTTATAAGAAGAGCCCGGTAGTGGGGAAGAATGAATGATAGATGGGATTATTGCCATAGTCATTGCTTACCTGCTGGGCTCTATTCCAGTAGCCTATATTGTTACCCGTTTCCTGACGGGCGCAGACATCCGACACCTGGGTGGAGGTAATGTCGGTGCCCTCAATGTCTTCCGGGAGGTCGGGTTGCGAGCCGCTATTCCGGTGGCTTTTTTTGATGTTGGCAAAGGGGTAGCCGCAGTGGCAATAGCCCACTGGGTGTTAGAGGTGCCCCCGCTCTTCGTGCTGCTGGTCGGGCTGGCGGTGGTGGCCGGTCACATGTGGTCTGTCTTCCTGAAATTCACCGGTGGGAATGGTCTGGCAACTACCATGGGTGCGCTATCTCTGCTGATGACCAGGGAGTTGCTGATTGTCCTGGTGATAATGCTGATAGTCACAATTTTTATCCGTAATCCTGTTATGTCCTTAGATATCGGTCTCCTTTCGCTGCCGGTATCGGCCTGGCTTCTGGGGAAATCGGGGCTGTATATTATCTTCTCCATCGTTCTGATTGTAATGCTGGCGCTCCACTTCCTGCCCACCGTCAGGGCGGCTTTAGTCAAGGCGGGAAGTAGAGAAAACCTTGTGGCTGAACTTTTGCGGAGAGATAGAGTTAAGTAAAGAAGGAGTTCACCCGACTCTTTGGGGTTAATTCCGGCGAAGGGACTGGCTGTTCTTAAGTTGTCCCTGGTGGTTGTAAAATCAAATCAGCCAGCTATACCGATTGCCTGATGACAGCAATCACTCTGCCCTGAATCTCAACATTATCCGGCTCGGCATATATCGGTTTCATCTGGCTGTTGGCCGGCTGGAGACGGAGTCGGGTTGGCTCGCGGTAAACCTTTTTCAGAGTGACCTCTTTTTCAGACTTAAGCCATATAGCGGCCATCTCCCCATTCTCCACTACGTTGACATACTGCATCAATACGATGTCACCGTCGTTAATCAAGGCGTCGACCATTGATAGTCCCTTGACCTTGAGAGCGTAGACGCCGCTCTTGCCCTGGATTAAGTCGGCGGGCACCTCCAGAGTCTCTGCGGAAGCAGTAGTGTCCCAGGTATCAGGAGCCGGCACCGGTATCGGCTCACCGGCGGCTATTTGACCGATAACAGGCACTTGGAGATAGTGCTCCGGGGATAGGGCCCGGGAGAGCAGCTCGATACCGCGCGAAATCCCGGAATGACGGCGAATATGCCCGGCCTTCTCTAATATATCCAGGTTATAATCGACCACAGATGTTGAGCTAATCCGGCAGCCATTAACAATATCTCTGATTGTGGGGGGATAGCCCTTATCCGCCCAGAAGCGGCGGGTAAAATCAATAATTCTTTGCTGTTTAGATGAGAGCGCTTTCACCTGTCACCCCATAAAATAATCTCCGGCTATGGCGAACCCTTGTTCTAAATAGAGTCTAGAACTAATCAGGTTTTTTGTCAAGTCTTCAACCGGAGAGGTAATGCGCGGTAGTGGTTGGTAATAAAAAGAAAAGGGGAAGAAAGCGCTTAAATGGTAATTAGTGTGCGTGGATTTCAACCAATATTCTTGATTTTGACTTTGTTCGATTCAGCTATGAACTTACCTACATATTGGCTGAGTAAATATAGTTGTGTGCCTGTTTCAATTGCCAGTCCTTCAAGGGCTGATTCATCTGAATCCGTTTCACGTAACACTGAAAGGAGTTCGTTATTCCATGCCTTCAAAGCTTTGATTAATGATTCCAACCCATCTATTATCTCTGTTACTGACTTCTGGCCAGATGTACCAAACCATTTAATAGTTC
>SDBV01012448.1_pt1 | contig 10900 bp, 12 predicted proteins | sample 2277081 | NCBI WGS metagenome assembly SDBV01 (sample SAMN10402039, study PRJNA504765) | marine sediment metagenome | isolation source: marine sediment core GS10_PC15, 223 cmbsf | place: Arctic Ocean: Southern Knipovich Ridge | collected 2010
TCTTGACACTGTCCTTCCGCTTTTTTATTTCCGTTGTCATGCCACCAAGTAGACAGTCCATGCGGATTGCCATCTACAAAATTATTCTCCTCTGATTTTTTTCTTCCCAACCACTTCGTATACACTCCCGTTAATTTTCCATTTACGTATTCACATTTTATATATGAGGAATGGATTATACTCCATTCCTCATATAATCCATTCAACTCGCCATTTACGTATTCACATTTTATATATGACTTTCCAGATGGTATAATCCATTCCTCATATAATCCATTCAACTCGCCATTTACGTATTCACATTTTATTTTTTGTTTGCCACTCCACCACCATTCTATATATTGTCCATGTAGTATACCATCTGGAAGTTCAAAATATTCTTTCCAAGCTCCATGTATATTTTTTTTCGATACTACTTTTGTTGCCATATTCTTCCACTCTCCAATTTGGTATGTTTTTGCTAAAATTTAATAATTTTGAAATATAAATATCAGTTTTCTAAATGACAACCCCTAAACATATTTGGCAAACGTGGAAATCGAAAGATCCCAAGAATATTCCGGTTAAATTGTACGAATATACTAAAAAGTGGAAAACACTCCATCCCGATTACGAATATACCCTTTTAGATGACGATGATCTTCGACAAATTGTTTCAGAGGTTGCACCTGAACATCTTGAAAAATACGATTCTTTTACCCGAATGATAGAACGAGTCGATTTCGCACGATATGCGTTATTATATAGATCAGGAGGTATTTACGCGGATATTGATACAAATCCTCTAAAATCTATTGATGTGTGGGTATCTAAAAATAAAATCGTTTTGGGTTGCGAACCCAAAGAACATGCCAAAGAAATATACAATAGAGACAGGGTAATATGTAATGCTCTTATGATATCTCCTCCGCGTCAACAGGTTTGGCTAGAATTAATGAATTATATCGCAAAAAATTACGAAAGTAGATATCGTCCGGTAGACAATACGGGACCGATGGCTATGACTCGTTTTCTTGAGGCTAACAGTAAATTTAATGATAATATTATCATTACGGATCCGTGCATTTTTTATCCGTTACTCAGCAACGGAGAAGTTTCAAAAGATTGTGATCTAGAAAAAAGTTATGTAGCCCATATTTGGCAAAATACGTGGGTGGTACCATTTTACAAAGATCCGATGTGGTTAAATAAACGAGGTTTATGTGTCGCAGTAGGGTTTTTATTTGTGGCGTGCGGGTTTGGATATTTAATTTGGAGAAGTAAATGTTATCAGGCAATTCTTATAGGATTAATATTTATTATTGTGGGAGTGATATATATATTCAAAAATAAATCCCAATGGGTCTTATAAGTTTTCTTCGATGAACTAAAATTATCTAAAGTGTTAGTAACAGTGTAAGTCTAAATTTATTATGAACAATATAACAATGACCGGAGTTGTGATCGTAGGAGTTTTTGTGGTCGTTATCATACTTGTTCTTTCTCGTTGTACCTTCAAATGTGGAGGAGTCACGGAAGGAATGTCCCATCGTGTACCCACTACAAGAGTGCTTTTGGATAATACTTATGGTAGAAAACAGCTTCCTGATTATTCTTTGAAATGGGATTATCAAGGCGTCGAACCGGATACTGTGGAAAAATATACTTTAGATCATGAATGCAGAGCAAGGTGTCAAAATGTTATGGGCAACACTCCCAATGAAGATTGTTATCAAGCTTGTATGAATTCTATCCTTACTAAGTCTCCAAGTATGAATATTATGACTAGATCGTGTAATACAAAAGATGATTGTGATGAAAGAGAATTGTGTGTTTCTCCAAGTTATTACGGGGGAAGTGAGCGTGGTTACTGTATGAGCGATAACGAACCTGGAATTATGAGAATCGATATTCCTTCATTACGTGAACGAGAGGGAATGAGTCATTTGAAAAACGGTTGCGGTGACATTGAGTCTTTTGGTTATCCTCAAACTTGCATACCTGAATATTATTTTAACGAATGGACGGATAAATGCGAACCTCGTTTTCAGGGATCGTCAAGCGCCTTTGCAATTCAACACTCTAAACCCGGTCCTCCTCCGTTGGTTTCTCTTCCTGGTAGTACGTTCCCAGGTTATGGCGTTGGGTATATGGATCCTGTTAATGTACCGGTCAGAGGAACTCATTTGATGACAGATCAGTAGTGTAAAACTTCGTTTATGACTTATTGTATTAACAATAAGTCATTTTTGAGGGATTTCTAAACTTTATCACGCCTTTTCACTATTTCTGCTGTGAGTTTTGCGATCATATGTATGCGTCCTTCATAGTTTGGGTGACCGCTTTTTGATGCCATGAGGGCGGCGACGACCTCGCGGTCTTTGAATTCCAAAATTTCAACGATGAGCTGTTGGATCATTTTAGGATCATTCGTTTCGAAGAAGCAATCGACTTTTTGTTCCATCTCTAAAAACTGTGAATTCCCAGAAAGGTTTTTGAATAGACTTCTTTTCAGATCTATTATTCTAAATTAGGGAACTTGAGTTGTCATGAGTTTAATGTTTTTTGAAATTTTGTCCCATTTTTTCTTACGCGAACTTATCGTCTACCCACTCTCGAAATTCAGGCATCGTCTTGATCTTTCTGATTAAATCTGGAAACGCCTGTTTGTGTATTTGGTGCTGTCCTTTTCTCCAGTTCACGTCACCTTGACCTGAAGTCAGATAGTAGTTTTCAATATCACTTTCTGGATAACCGAACATCATTCCGTTAAAGTATGGATTATGTAGTTTGATCGGTCCGGTGTTACCGGACCAAGCAAAAGTCAGCATGTACAGTTTTTCGATGTGGTTCCTATTTGCAACCCAAACATTGTGACGGAGCAACTTGGTTACGAATCTGTCTGGGTCAATACTAACGGACGAATCAAAATCACATTCTTCGCATTCTGCTACCCACTGGCGGCCTTCTAGACAGCGTATGATGTGGTCCATCGGTATGGTTGATATTAAATGTTGGACGCTGTGACAATTTAATAATCGGATGAAAACTAAATATCATTAAAAATGAATTTTTGTTGATTTTCTTTAGAGGAAAAATAAAAATTTAACTCGTTTCTTACGGGTTTATTAATCAGAGATTCATAAATCTTTAGCTACTTGAAATTACAGCACCATTGTTACAATATTCATTCAAAGCTGGTCCATCATTTCTGTAAAGTTTAACACATTGATAATAATGTTCTTCTTTTACTCGCTTAAGTATAAAATATTTAATTAGCGCTGGGCCATCAGTTCTGTGTAGTTTACCTTTTTGATAATAACGTTCTTTTTTTACGTAACGATGTTCAGTATATTCACTCATTGCTGGCCCATCATCTCTGTGTAATTTACCCTTTTGATAATAACGTTCTTTTTTTACGCGATGCTCTATATAATATTTATCAAATTTTATACAATTAAGTACATAATATTTAATTACGGCTGGCCCAACATCTCTATGATGTTTACCCTTTTGATAATAACGTTCTAATATTACATAACCACCATAGAAGATCTCATATTCAATTACGGCTGGTTTGTCATCTCTGTGTATTTCACCCTTTTGATAATAATGTTCTTTTTTTACGCGACGATCTTTATATTCAATCATTGCTGGGCAATCATCTCTGTGAATTTTACCCTTTTGATAATAACGTTCTAATTTTACATGACCATATTCATTATATTCAATTAAGGCTGGTTCGTTATCTCTGTGAATAGCACCGTTTTGAATATAACATTCTAATTTTACAGTACCATCTTGATAATCTTCGATCAGAACATGGCTATCATCTTTACGATGTTCAATTCGAGCTGACCCCATCACACATGCCATACTGTTGATCTAACTATCCTTTAATGGAAATAACTCGATACAGTAAAAATGAATTCTTGTTTATTTTATATAGGGAAAAATAAAAATTTAACTTGTTTTTTTCTTACGGATTTAATACTTAATGGATTCTTTGGTGAAGCCTCCATCATAATTATCGTAAAACAAATAGATCACTGACAACGGTTCTTCCCAGTCCTGAATATTTTGTAAATCATTTATATAATTAATTAATTTATGTTCGCGTGTACGCGATGGTTTGACAATTTCGTCATTTTTTGTATATTCGTCGGGATTATATCTAATAAATAATACTGGAGTACCACCAAATGATTGATGAATTTGTATCATTCTGATAATTTCGCATTCGCATGAATACGAATTGTGCTGATTTTCATCTACTTCAAGTACAAGTTTAAATAGAGGATAATCTATGACAAAATCAGGACGATACAAATTACATATTGAATCAATTACTTTATCATGTGATTCGTATTTGATGTTATTTACCTCTAAAACTCTTTTAATACGTTCTTCTTTCTTGTGATGAATTTTTTCTTTAAATCCTTGGCAATAATCACATATCGATAATTTCCCAAGATGAAAGGATAATCCACAATCGGTACATGGCCTTTCTATTACATTACTGTGATTTTTTGAGGCGTGTAATTCACATACAGTTGGATAATTTTTATATAGTGGTGCATAGAAGGCTTCTTGTTTACATTGCGAGCATTTTGGCTTAATTATTTTATATTCGTTTTTTTCTTTATGTGTCGCGCAATGAGTAATTTTTTCGAATAATTTCCCGTATGATGGTCTTATTTTGCATCCGTCATGTAGGCATGTTTTACTGACTACATTAACCATATCAGGAAGTTTATGTTCCATACAGTACAATCCTGTGTTGCTTCCTTTTATGTTATAATTAGGTATTTTTCGACATACATCATGTAGGCATGTTTTATCTTTAACATTGATCATATCAGGAAGTTTATGTTCGACACAGTACAAACCCGTGTTGCTCCCTTCTATATTGTAATTGGGTCTTGTTTTGCATCCATGATGGATGCAAGTTTTGTCTTTGACGTTGATCATATCCGGAAGTTTATGGTCTACACAGTACAAGCCCGTTTTTCTTCCTTCTACATTGTAAACAGGTTGTTTTTCACAACCGTCCTGTAGGCATGTTTTACTGATTACATTGATCATATCTGGAAGTTTATGATCCACGCAGTACAATCCCGTTTTGCTTCCTTCTATGTTGTAAGTAGGTCTTGTTTTGCATCCGTCATGTAGGCATGTTTTACTGACTACATTAACCATATCAGGAAGTTTATGTTCCACACAGTACAATCCTGTATTGCTTCCTTTTATGTTGTAAGCGGGTTGTTTTCGACAATTATCATGTAGACATGATTTACTTTTCACATTAATCATATCCGGAAGTTTATGTGCCATACAATACAAGCCCGTGTTGCTCCCTTCTATGTTATAATTAGGTCTTGTTTTGCATCCATCATGTTGACATATTTTATCTTTAACATTAGCCATATCCGGAAGTTTATGTTCAACACAGTACAAACCTGTTTTGCTGCCTTCTATGTTGTAAGTAGGTCTTGTTTTGCATCCATCATGTTGGCATGTTTTACTGACTACATTAACCATATCCGGAAGTTTATGTTCGACACAGTACAATCCCGTGTTGCTTCCTTCTATGTTGTAAACTGGTTGTTTTCGACAATTATCATGTAGACATGATTTACTTTTCACATTAATCATATCCGGAAGTTTATGTTCCACACAATACAATCCCGTGTTGTTCCCTTCTATATTGAAAGTGGGTCTCGTTTTGCATCCATCATGCAAACATGTTTTGTGTTTAATATCGATCATATCCGGAAGTTTATGTTCCACACAGTACAATCCCATTTTGCTTCCTTCTATGTTGTAAGTTGGTTGTTTCTTACAACCATCATGTAGGCATGATTTACTGACTACATTAATCATATCCGGAAGTTTATGTTTGGAGCAGTACAATCCTGTGTTGATTCCTTCTATGTTGTAAGATGGGCGTTTTTTGCAACCATCATGTAGGCATGATTTCGTCATATCATATTATTACATTACCAAAAATTCATTTTTAATGGGAATAACTAGATATATTATTTGTTTATTTTATATAGGGAAAAAAATTAAAACATGTGGCATTACACAGGGAATTCTAATTTTCATCGATGGAGTTTAGGCGAAAAATTTCTAAATTTTTGTAAGAAAAACTTCCTAGAGAAGAACTCCCAATTATGATTGGGGATACTGGATATATTAATCATTTTTCTTAATTACTTTTCGTTTAAGGTTACGGGTATTCCCCGCTTTTCTGCACATTCAACGCAGTGCATGGTTCCGCGTGATTTATTCACGCAAAACGCAAAGACGTGCGCAGGATTTCGATTAACCATGTCCGCATTGTTGATAAATGCCGCGCCTCTTCCGAGTCTCCAATTCGTTAGATGTGAATGTACTAAAAAGCCTCGATCGCGCGCCATGCGATTTACAATGGCGTCGAGTCCTTTCTTACACCCTCCATGCAAAATTACGTCGCGAGGATCGAGTGTGTCGAGTATGTCGCTCACCGCCTCCTCGTCGGTCCAAATCATCGACCCCGTAAACAATATCTCCACACGTTCTGGCGTTTCCATTTGGTACTTTCTTAAATGGTCAAACGAAATATCATTTTTTCTGAAGGATTTAAAGTTATGAATGTGCTATAATTTGAAAAATGGAATCCAAAGTAATTATTGGGGCGCTATTATTATTTTTTCTCGCATATGTTTTCTGCTATCCGTTTCCTGTTTGGGTTTTGGCATTTTTATTAACTGTTGTTAATGGGTACGATATATTCCGCGTGTATTGTGGTCCCGAATTATGCATATATAAACATATACTTTTAGTCTATTCTGTGTTTGGAATTATAGCTATGCTTGAAGATTATTCGAGTATGAATAGAACTCTACTTTTTCAAAAAATACTTGTAGTGTCTCTTTCAGATATAGTTCAGTGTTTTTCGGGAACATATTATGGTAAAAATCTTGTGGGTGGTCCCTCGCCGAAAAAGACATGGGAAGGTTATATGGGTGCAATGATTTTTGCTTTGATGTGTACGCCGATATTTTCATTTAGTATTATTTGGGTATTTTTAGGAATACTCGGAGATCTTTTCGTTTCCATGTGTAAAAGAAAAATCGGTATTAAAGATACGTCGAGACTACTTGGATCTCATGGAGGATGGTTAGATCGAGTGGATGGAATATATATGACGGTTATTGTTACAAAGTTCATATAGTTGCAAAGTTCTTTCTTTAAAGAAAGAACTTTGATGGTGGTGGGTATCGATCCCACTAAGGCAATTGCCAATGGATCTTAAGTCCATCCCCTTTTCCAATCGGGCACACCATCTTATACTTGTTAAGTATGAGATGTTTACTTCTCTTCTATAAAAGATATCTCTTTATACTAATTTAATGTCAGGTTAAAAGAAATTTATATAAGATATAATCATGACATCTTATGCCAAACGTTTACACAATGAAATGGTTCTTCTTGAAGAGCAAAGCGATCATTATATTTCATATGAAAAATATTATGTGATTAATATCGAAATAATACAGGGTAATATATCGCCAGAAAAAGTTCAAAAATGGAGCAAAATCTTCTTAACTAAAAATCTGAATCGACCGATTGTAGTTTATGTATATCAACTTACTATATCTCTTATTTTTTCTTGTTTAGAAGAGAACGAATCACATTATCTTGGGGGAAGTCATCAAAATATTATATCTGAATATACGTCAGTAGTCGCTAATATGATTCCAAATGAAAGTAATATTAAATGTAATATTGTCGAATTTGATACACAAACGCAGATATTTACCTACTTTTTGTGGAAAGTATATTGCAATTCTCGAAACTGTATAAATAAAATTTTGCCAAACAATATAAGTTTGAACTACATAAAAAGTCTCACATTAGAAGAATCGATCACCATGCTAAAAGATCTGGGGATAGATTGGAGCAACCTCCCTAATACAGAGCGTTACGGAACATTTTATAAACTCAAAAAGAAAAAGAATAAAATCGTTGTGATTTCTCTTTCGGAAAAATTTGACGCCAGAGATTCTCGAAAGTATACAAATTTTATATTTGGATAGAATGTCTTAAAAAGGACATGTATTGAAATTAGTTTGACACAAAATTTAATTTATGGCCAGCACAACAAAAGGTAAAATATTTTATGCTGAGGCAGTCAAAGGTTATACTTTCAAAGTAATGATTGATAGTTTAGCTGTTGCAATGCCTCGTACTTCATTTCGAATAGAGAAAAAGGGATTTTATCATCGCGCAACAGATCAATCTTCACATATTCTTTTTGATGTTGATTTTCCAAGAGAGAATTTTCGTCCTTATGTTTGTCATGAAGAAATTGTATTTTCTTTAAATCTGAAACATCTTCAAAAAATGGTAAGAAATGTTAAAAAGAAGGATTCAATAATTCTTTTTATTAGCAAAGAATATCCTGATAAATTGGGTCTTGCTATTCGTCCTTCTGGATCTACTTCAGGACACAATTCTCGACTTGAAACTGTATTTATCACAATAACCCAAAATAATCAACCAGAACGGTTGTTGGGCCTTCCTGAAATTTCTATTAATGAAAATGGTGACAACGTTAAGGTGTATGGGCATGCAATGGTTATAGATGCAACAGATTTTCAAAAGATTAAAAAAATGACTACTGTTGGTAAAATTGTATCGGTAGAAATGCAAAACGGAAATTATATCTCCTTTTATAGCGACAATGGCCAATTATACTCCTCAAAACTCGAATTTGGGGAAATTCAAGAAAATCCTGAATCTGAATCTGAAAGTGAAGAAGAAGATTCAAACGATGATGATAAAAAAGAAGATTCTGAAATAAAAGGATGGTATGAGGCTGACTTTCATATGAGCATTTTTATTCTATTAATGAAATTACCTGGATTATGCTCGCAAATGCAGTTTTATTCACCGAAAGTTGAAAGATATCCATTAAAAATTAAAATGCATGCGGGTAATTTAGGATCTATTACAGTTTATATTAAAGATACTACACAAATTGCGTTTGAAGACACTCAACGTCGTCAATGCCAAACTGCAGAAGATATTTCGAAAAAATAGTTCTTCATTACATTATAATTATGAATAAAAATATGAACACGCTTGAGGATGAATACCTTGAAATTTTCGGGAATGACACCACAATATACGAAACCATCGTAAATAAGATTGAAACTACTATTTTTAATAATTTAGAATGTGAACATAAAAACGCTTTATCCTTTCCTGACGGGAAAGGTTTTTGCAAAGATTGTGGAGAAAATTTAGATAAAACAGTATGTGGCCATGAAAATACATATGAAGACGGGAATGGATTGTACATTTGTAAAAAATGCCATGCTGAATTGGAAAATTTCGACTTTACGCCTGAATGGTCATTTTATAGGGATAAAGATTTTAGCTTTTCTAAAGATCCTGCGAGGTGTCATAGAACATATTCTTCCGGTCGAGGATTAGAAAAAGTATTTGAAGAACATAAAATAAATATTCCTGAAGCAATTCGTACACAAGTAGAAGTGAAGTACGATAAAATCGTTGGTCCCAATACTGTTCGTGGAAAAGGACGTAAAGCCATTATTGCAGCATGTTTATTTCATGCATATCAAGAGTTTGGGCAGTTTCGAACAAGCGACTATGTTAGGAATCTTTTCAAACTTTCTAAGAAAAATATGTCTAGTGGTTTAAGTGAATATTATAAAGTTTACCCGATGGCACGTACTCAACATACTCGACCTGAAGATTTGCTGAGATGGATTTTAACTCTTACAAATATCAATCAAAGTCATTATCGTAAAATAGTTCAAATTTCAAGATACTTAGAAAACTCGTCGAGCCTCTTAAAACGCAGTAGTCCTCAATCAGTTGCTTCTGCTATTGTGTATTTTTATTTATGTCTTAATCCAAAGTATAAAAATCAACTTGGTCTTACTAAAAATAAATTTGCCGAACAGGCTCTATTATCAGATATTACTGTAACAAAATTAGTCAAAGAAGCCGCTAACATATCTCAATGTATGGTAACTATGTAGTTAACAAACCCGTTAAATATATAATAAATATAGGGTAATCATGCAAAAAACTTAGAAATAAGAAATATTATTCAAACAATAATATTTCTTAAAGCGAAGTGCAAATCCCATCAAAGGATAAAATGTCGGAAATCGAAACCGATTTTGACGAGAAATACGTTGATAAACACAAAGTTATAAAGTATCTTGAGATACTCATAAGAAATATCCGCGATGATAAATATACTGTCGTGACACAACAAGATATATATGATTCAATCGAAGAGTATATTACAGAAAAAATAAAACCCCTTGATTTGAAAACCATGGAATATCTTTTTCGAGGATGGTGGCTTACAGATACGATTGGAAGGGCACTCAATCCATCTGCAAATACTCTTGGACATCCGCCTATATCAAACTGTCCTTTTTGTCTTCGTCCAACGATAACGGAAAATGTGGATGAGGAATAATTCTATGAAGAATTATTTTCCCTCCCATATGAACAAGCTAAAACGGGGTATGCATACCACTATATTCCCATCTATGATCTATGATGCGTTTATTGCAACTATGCCAGTGCTCTTTGCCTTCATAATCCCAAAATTTATCTATTCCGACAGAGCTCTGCTCATGTCTAGTGGATATCTGATACACCTTTGAATCTTTATTCCACAGATTTAATGCTTCACACTATGGCACTTCATTGCGATATATTTAGTATTCGTCGTCTTTAATAATATATGGATTTTGAGTTTGACACACCGAAAAATGAAAATTTCAATCGAGTTTGAACAATGCAAGTTCGTAAACTGAATCCTACTGACGATATTCCTTTGCCAAACTGGAGAACTGGAATACAAATCAGGTTAATTTTCGATATC
>SDBV01012450.1_pt1 | contig 10899 bp, 7 predicted proteins | sample 2277081 | NCBI WGS metagenome assembly SDBV01 (sample SAMN10402039, study PRJNA504765) | marine sediment metagenome | isolation source: marine sediment core GS10_PC15, 223 cmbsf | place: Arctic Ocean: Southern Knipovich Ridge | collected 2010
CCTCCATTCGACATGCTTGGTATTATAAATGTTCCGCCGAGGATCTATCATGTGCCGCTCATCGAAAACCTGTTCCTGGCCGGGGCGAAAGCTGTGCTCTTTGATGTCCTCTTTCTTGTAAATACTGGTAAACAGGGGGATTTCGGCCCTTTACCATCATACCAGGATACACTCCTTGCCGAAACTTTCTTTATGTATTCGGATACTATAATAGGGCGTAAAATTACAAAATCTGTATAAGAAGCACCGCAGCAGTCCGCCGGTGAACCTCCTTTGCCCATTTCCATATTCCATAATACCGGCCAGCTTGCTTTTGTCGATATAGTGCTTGACAGCGATAAATTTGTAAGACGCGCAAGGCTGTTTTCCGATGACCAGGGAAATGAAAAGGGCTGGCAGTATTCGTTTGCGCTTAAAGCCGCAATGTATGCAATTGATGCCGATACCGCCTGGGTGGATGAAGAGAAACGTCTCGCTTATGTCGGTGACCGGATCATTCCTCTCGATGACCACAGGCCGCCCACAATGATTATTAACTTTTCACAGGATGAAAAAACATTTTCTAACAGCGGCGGATATATCTCTTATGAACAGGTGCTGGATCCGGGAGAATACGGATTGCAAGCCCTGATAAAGACAAACAGATTAAAAGATAAAGTTGTACTTGTCGGGGCGACATTTCCGGAATCGAAGGACTGGGAATCTACTCCCTTTTATCTCGGCACTTCACTTTTCAGCGCATCGGAATATCCCATGTACGGTGTGCATGTTCATAAAAACATAGCAGATACCATTATCAGCGGGCGTTTCATTCCGCCGACATCAAAACTAAAGTTTTTCTTACTCATTGCGTTTATGTGTGTTCTTGCGACAGCGATAAATTTTAAATTCAGGGGATTCATAGGACTTCTTTTCTGTATTGTGATTATGGCAGCTTATTCCGTCATTGCCGTATTCCTGTTTATTAACAGCAGGCAGCTAATTCCGGTAATCGCTCCTGCTTTTGCTGTCGTATTACTTAATTATATCAGTATCAATACATATAACTTCCTGATGGAGCGTAAGCAGAAGGCAATGATCCGCGGGACTTTTTCCCAATACGTTCCCGGTTCGGTTGTCGATGAACTTCTGAAAAATCCGGACATGCTTACTCTCGGTGGCGAGGAAAGAGTTATGACCGTAATTTTCACCGATGTTGCCGGGTTCACATCCATTTCCGAAAAATTGACACCGATAGAGCTGGTGGACCTTCTTAACATGTACCTCACTGCAATGACCGATATTGTTCTTGACTATAACGGAATCATCGATAAATACGAGGGCGATGCCATAATGGCTGAGTTCGGAGCGCCGCTGCCCGATGAGGATCATGCGTTAAATGCCTGCTTTGTAGCGATTGATATGCAGGCAAAGCTCGCGGAACTGCGAGAGGAGCTTCTCCGCGAAGGGGGGCCGGAACTCAGGGCGCGTATCGGGATAAATTCCGGCACAATGGTCATAGGAAACATGGGTTCTTCAAAGATTTTCGACTATACTGTCATGGGCGATAATGTCAACCTCAGTTCACGTCTCGAGGGCGCCAACAAGCAGTACAATACATATATTATGTGCAGCGAAGCAACCAGGCAGATGGTCGAACATGAGATTTTAACCCGTGAACTGGATCTTTTAAGGGTCAAAGGGAAAACTGAGGGTGTGCTTGTCCATGAAGTGCTCGCAAGAAAGAACGACGGTATCAGCGATACAAAACAAAAAGCGATTGAAACTTATCTCGAAGGGCTCGCCGCTTACAAGGAACGTCGCTGGGACGACGGCATAAAATCTTTCACCGAAGCTCTTGCTTTCGATAAAGATGACGGTCCCTCTGCGGTTTATCTTGAACGCTGCGAACAATTTAAAATAACACCGCCACCCGAGGATTGGGATGGTATATTCACCATGAGGACTAAATAATGCAAGCAAGCGGGATAATAACTCTTACAACCGATTTCGGAACCCGTGACCCCTATGTGGGGATAATGAAAGGAATAGTGCTGTCAATCAACCCTGATGCCCGTCTTGTCGATATAACCCATGAAATTCCGGCTCAGAACATTAATAATGCTTCTTTTATAATTGCCAGCGCATACAAATTTTTCCCCGTCGGCACAGTTCATATCGGTGTTGTCGATCCCGGAGTCGGAGGGGACAGGAAAAACATCGGTATTCTAACCGAACGGTAGTTTTTTATCTGGCCGGATAATGGTATTTTCACCTTTATATCCAAAAAAGAAAAAATACTTGAAATCCGCGAAATTACCAGTCGACACTTTATCCTTGATGAAATTTCCGACACCTTTCATGGCCGTGATGTTTTTGCCCCATGCGCAGGTCATCTCTCGGCGGGCAGTCTTTTTTCAGATATAGGCCCGGTGATAAAAAATATCACCTCTCTTGAACATCCCAAACTGGCTGAAAACCAAAATATTCTTACCGGTGAAGTAGTTTCCATTGATTCCTTCGGGAACTTGATAACCAATATAACCATAGAAAAATTCCGCTCATTCACCGGGAATCACAAATTTGAAATATATTATGCTTCCGAAAGATTCAATAAAATTGGCAGAAATTATGTCGATGTAGATTCCGGAAAACCTCTTGTCCTGTTCGGTTCTTCGGGCTATATGGAGATATCCATGAACGGCGGAAGTGCAGAGCAGTATTTTATGACAACGGTGGGAACTACCGTGACTATCAGGAGATTTTAATGGAATGGTTTGAAAGATGGTTCGGGGAAGAGTATCTTCTCGTTTACGAGCACAGAAATATCAGGGAAGCCGAGCTTGAGGCTCAAGCCATTGACAAATTTCTCGATCTGAAAGAAAATGATTTGATACTCGATCTTTGCTGCGGCCCCGGCAGGCATGATAATTATTTTGGAGGCCTGGGATACAGAATATACGGAATCGACTTTTCCATGCCTATGCTTAAAATCGCATCTGATGCAATTCCATTAGATAGAAAATACCCGCGTTATATCAGGGGAGATGTAAGAATGCTGCCTTTTGGCAACGAGGTTTTTGATGTAGTTCTTAACCTTTTTACATCGTTCGGGTACTTTGACGATGAAGATAATATTAATCTCATCAGGTCTATAGCACGTATTTTAAAGCCGGGCGGACATTTTTTAATCGACTATCTTAACCCGGAAAAGGTAATGTCCGAACTTGTGGAAAAAACGATAAAAGAAAAAGAGGGCATCAAGATTATTGAAGAAAGAAAACTTGATCTCAAAAACCATCGAGTGGAAAAAACGATTCTTCTGAACTGGGATAATAATTCACAGACATTTCATGAATCTATCAGACTTTACAAACTTGAAGAAATGCTCAGCATGATAGAAAGCACGGGTCTTGAAACTAAAAATGTTTTTGGTTCGATGGATGGGGAACCACATGTCAAATCTTCGGAACGCATGATTGTTCTGGGTTCCAAAGGGTAACAAAAATATGCTTAACGCCTTACTTTCAGAAACATTTTTCCATGACCGCTATCCATCCGGGATCCCCTCCGGTACCGGTGCACCCGAACTGAACCATCTCATCGAAAGAGTATCTGCTCTGGATTCTTCATCCTACCCACTTCCGGCGCTCAAAACAATTCTTCAGCGTGAAAATAAACTCATCGGCGCAGATCCGCAAGCGCTGGATTTTATCAGTTCAATCGACAATGATACTGTGTTCGTTATCTGCGGGCAGCAGGCGGGGCTTTTCGGCGGGCCTTTGTATACGCTTTACAAGGCAATGCATACTGTCAGACTTGCATCGCTGCTTACCGGGCAAACCGGAAAAAAAGTTATTCCTCTGTTCTGGATAGCCTCCGATGATCATGATTTTCATGAAGTTAAAAGCCTTGGCATAAGGTCGGGCGACGGCAGCAAAGCGAGAGTGGAGTACACACCCGGAAATTACAGAGATGGCATGCCGGTCGGCGAAATTATACTCGACGAAGGTATTGTTGAAGCCATCGATACCCTTGCGGAACAATGTGCTCCCGGCGACGCATCCGCGAGATACATCGATTTACTAAGAACTTCATGGCAGCCGGAAACCAGATGGACCGATGCCTTTGCCCGGCAATTGGCAAAAATGTTTTCTAAGCACGGATTGGTGATGATTAATCCACGCTGGAATGGAATCAAAGAGCTTTTCAATGATATAACACATGCCGAACTGAGCAACCCTCATGCCTCAACGAAACTTATAAACGAACAAGCAGATGCATTCGGAACTTCCAGACTAAGAAAAAAAGCCATTCGCAAGCCTGAGGGATCGACTAACCTGTTTTTAGAAATTGAGGGTGTCCGTTATCCATTAAAAGCCGATAAGGAATTTTTCATGGCCGGGGAATCGACTTTTTCAAGGGAAGAAATACTTGACCTCGTTAATACATCACCCGGCAGATTCAGCCCTGCCGCTGCGCTGAGACCGGTCTGCCAGGATGCCCTTTTACCTGTAGCGGCCATGATTGGCGGGCCGGGAGAACGTTTTTATCTGAAACAGATTGCTCCTGTCTACAGGCTTTTCAATGTAAATCGCTCAATACCCTGGCCGAGAGCATCTTTCACTTTTATCGATCCACGGACGGCAAGGGTCTCCGAAAAAGAAAAGATCGGTCTCGATAAATTGTTTATGGATATTGAGAGTATTCGCCTTGAATTAGCACGTATTTCATTTCCTGCCGGTATTTCCGAAGAATTGGAATCTTTAGAAACCGCTGTTGACAACGGTTTTGACAGACTTGCCGAGCAGATAGGATTAATCGATCCTACCCTGACCGATTCCATAAAAAAAGAAAAGGGAAAAGTTATTCACTCGGTGAATAAAATAAGGGAACGGGCTGTTCGGGCGCAAAAAGCCAAACTTAATATAACCTCAAATCGGTTAGCGTCGGCTTCATACTTTCTGATACCCGATGGCGGTCCTCAGGAAAGGTGGTTTGGAATAGATGCGGTAATCTCTATCCTCGACGGCGGGGGATTTGATGAGCTTCTTAACCTGACAAGCCCGCTGGAAGAATTTCACCGGATTGTAATTAGGGATAATAAATAAAAATGCGGAGTTTTTTAAACAGACATTTTTGAAAACTGTCTCTATATGCCTAATGTCTATTCTCACTTTTGCCTTCTGCCTCACTATTGTGCGGTGCAATATATTACGGTATATCGTGAACATTTACAGCGGACAATTTACAGCACTGGTTTTCCGGGCAAAAAGTCTGTCATCAAAAAAAATTGGGTACTGATGGAAAGAATAATCTCTCCAAATCGTACCCAATTTTTTAAATAATTGCAAATAATTGTCAGGTATTACAAAAGCGATATATAAAGCTTTGTATTACTGATCACCGATTTATCATTGCAACAGATGTTTGTTGATTCCCCATATATTTACACCATGTTTCGAAAAATTACGAATTTAAAATATTCCTGGCGCTTTCATCGAGAACATCTGTAACGAATGGAATTTTAGTTTCTTTTTCAGTTTCCCTGTTCGCTGAAAACAGTTCAGCTCTCGTAATTTCTTCAACTGAGAATTTTCTCACTCCGGCCATTAACTGCTGAAGTCCCGCTCCCAGCTTATCGACTAATGTCCATATGCAGATTGCGCCATAGGGGATATTTTTCATTTCATCGGCGCCGACTTTCTTCTTAATATCATAATAACCCATAAATAAATTTTCAGGATGAGGACCGAATTCCGAAACGGATTTTGGCATTTCAACCCAATTACCGTTAACTTTTTCCCTGTTTTGCGGTTTTAAAACGCCTTCAATATTAGAACCTAAGTATCCCGGTATCATCATTGCTCTTCCGAGACACACCAGTTTTGTAAATGGCCTTCCCATGGCTAAAGCTTTAAATATCTGGTCTTCCCTGGCAAAACCGCCTGCAAAAGCAAGATCAACAACATTTTCACCCTTTTCAGAAAGTAACGAGGCATATTCATAAGCTTTTGAATGGAGAAGTACCGATGGAATTCCCCAGCTTTCCATCATATTCCAGGGGCTCATCCCGGTACCGCCTCCGGAGCCGTCGATTGTCAATAGATCGAGCTTTGCTTCCGAAGCATATTTAATCGACATGGCAAGAGCTTCCATTCCATAGGAGCCGGTTTTCAAGGAAATTTTCTTATATCCCAGCTTCCTTAAATATTTAACAGATTCCATGAAATTTTCTTTTACCTCGTCGGGAGATGTTAAATCGGTATATCCAAGCCTGCTGTGACGTGCAAAAGACTTGATAGATCCATGTTTAAACGCTTCCTGCACTTCAGGCAGGGATGGATCGGGATCAACAATATACCCGCGGTTTTTCAAGAAAAGAGCATAATCAAGAGTAGTAACCTGAATTTCGCCGCCGATAACTTTTGCGCCCTGTCCCCACTTGAGTTCGATAATAATCTTGTCTCCGTACTTTTCGTTGATATATTCGGCGACACCGTTTCTGGTATCCTCGACATTCATCTGAACGATAATTGCACCATACCCATCATAGTAACGTAAAAAAGTATCAATTCTTCTGTCCATTTCCGGAGATTTAATAATTTTTCCATTCTCGATCACCGACTCTTTATCTACTCCGACTACATTCTCTCCAATAACAATCGGAATACCGACCAAAGCAGCACCGATTGCAAATGATTCCCAGTATTTATTTGCGATGAATGTTGATCCCAGAGCGCCGGTCATAATAGGAACTTTTGATTTAGTTTTTACCTCATTTCCAAATTCGGTTGATATATCGACATTGGGAAAAACGCAATCATCAGGGGAATGGGAAATTCCTTCCGGCAACCCATTAGAGCCGTAAACATATCCCTGAATTCTCAAGGAGTTATAAGAGACACCCACATGAACCGTATTGGCGCTTCCTGCTGTAATCCCGCCAAAGTCTCTCGGGTAAAGTAACTCTCTTCCTCTTAAACTCGAAAGCCATGTCTCACATTTTCCCTTGCAATCTGCACGGCACAGGGTACATAATCCGGACTCCGCAGGATTTCCACGGTTTACTGTTCCTAAAGCATCATTAGTTTTCGACCATTGAATCATTACAATCCTCCTTTAACAATTAAATAACATAATGTTGCAGATTAATATTTCTAAAATTTTTTAATATAATAAATCTCAATCTCATGAATAAAACATGTTCATTGCCATAACGGCAATATATTGCCATTATGGTTGTATTAAAATAAAACTATTAAAGTCACCTGTCAATAAAAAAGTGAAAGTTTTAAAATAACTATTGTTTAAAGAAAACCACAAATAAACATACTGATGGCTTCATCGCCATATTTAAGAAATATAATAGCTAATACTATCATAATAACAATATGTTAATGTCTTTGTCAAAATGTTGGTGGAATTGAAGTATGGAACTGTAAAGAAGCTGTTCCGAAGATTATTAAATGCTTTTCAATTGTTTCCGGAGAGAATTATTTTCATCTATATAACAATTTCAAGCAGGCGTTAATGCGAATATATTCATCGAAAATTATTATAAAAGGGGGTTATTGTGGCAATATTGCCGTTAAAAGAGGGGAAGAAATATTACATAATTCCGCAATTAAAATTAATTTATCATCACTTCAGGGTTTTTATCCGTTTTTCCAGCTCATCATATGGGAATAATCTTTTATAGTCTACCAACCCGGACAATGCATTCAAATTAACCTCGAAACCGGATTCCTCCAGTATGACAACCGGATTTAGCCCGCCAATTACTATAACACCAACCAGGCCCTCATTAATGGGGATTTCGCAAAGAGACTGGCCTGACCAGCCAACCTCAAAGACTCCGCCAAGGCCGACATCTTTAAGCTTATCGGCAAGTTCAATCATCTTATTCCTGCTTGCTGCGGGTACCTCACGAAAACTGGCTCCAATCAGACCGTTCCCTGTCGAAGTAGCTCCAATATAATCTGTCATGCCGCTTTTAGAAAAAATTTCGAGAGGATCAAGACTTGTGCCATCATAATTAATAATTGCAACGAATCTTGCCGGTTTCCTGTTTTCAATCTCCAGAATACCGCCAAACCTGGAACTTGTGGGAATCCCATGTGCAAGAAGCACACCGTTCAGGGTAATTGAACATACAGTGCCAATTCCAATATAATCCTCGGGAATATGAATTTCTCCTATCTGTTCACCGGGTTCAAATAATGTCAAAAGAGTTCCCATTGCATAACCGGCCTTAAATACTTTAAACATCAGCGGAGACGCTTTTTCCAGTTGATCTCTCTTTATAAGGCTTGTATTAACTACAACAGTTCCCTGTAATCTTGATAAATTAAAATTCATGCTGTATGTCATCTGGTCAATTTTAACATTTAGAAATCCAACTTTCTCGATAATCCTTGCATTTGAAAGTTCATGGATACCTTTATTTGTAATCTTCCTGCCTTTTTTACCGATGTATTCGGTCAGACCATCTTTATCCATTGCAAGCAAATGAAAACGGACTGTTCGTTCGCTTATATCATATCCAAGAGTTAGAAGCTGCTCGGTTATCATACGGCTTGCCAGGATTTGATTGGAATCCTTCAAAATCCTTAATATTGCCAATCGCTTTTTTTCAATTTTTTCTACCATAACACATGAAATCATAATTTAAAAAATTGAAAATGTCAATATTAATATTATTAGTAACCCTGATTATTCACAGCATTATGGGTTATATTTGTTAAAAAGCCCCCCAAATCCCCCCGGTGGGGGGCTTCTATAAGGATTGTGCCAAAGTCCCCCTTCGGGGGATTTAGGGGGCAACAAAAATTGAATTCTATAAAGAAACACTTTAAAAAATCCAAATATCATTTTGTTTTTAATATGATTATCCAAATAACATAAAATATTCATGAATTATTCGGGTTAAATTTGCAAACGATGTTTTTTTATCGAATTAACGATGTTTTTTAAATTTCACAGAAGAAAATAAAAGAAATAATCAAACTGCATGCTGAAATTAAAGCATAATTTCCTTCATGGCACCTGGAGTAAACCGGTTCCTTTTGTTTTGTATATCGGCCCGGGTAAAATTATTTTTTTACAGATATCAAGTTGCATTCATAAGGCCAATAAGGTAATTTATAGTTCTTATTTGAAAAAATAGTTTTCTCATGTGTCAATCGTAAAATGATAATAATTTTTCTGTATTCATTCGCAGTTTATTTATGTAAATAATCCGGGTTAAATACAAATTCTTTAAAAATCCGCTATAAACTTTAAAAATCCATGGTACTTAAATGAATAATGATTTGCCAGAAAAGAGATTAAATGCATTCTACAGGTTTCACTTTTTTTCAGTAAAATTAATATTATGTTTTGCATCCGCTCTTATCCTTTTTATACCGCATATTATAAGGGCTGAGGAACTGATCTGGCCTATCGATTCATCAAAAGCTATCAGTTCTTCTTTCGGAGAACCGAGGCCCGGACGGTTTCATTTCGGGATTGATTTTAAATCAGGAGGAGTAACAGGTAAAAGGGTTTATGCTCTGGGTGACGGTTACATTTCATGTGTGAAAACCTCCCCGTTCGGCTATGGCAAGGTATTGTACATCCGTCTGGATAGCGGAAAAACGGTTGTGTGCGGGCATCTTTCACAATTTCTGCCGGTTATCGAGGACAGGTTGTTCAACTTGCGTATCAAAAAAAAATCATACGATGTCCAATTGTGGCCCGAACCGAATGAAATCCGTGTCTCAAAAGGCCAGGTCATTGCATATTCAGGAGATACCGGCGGGGGAGCGCCTCATTTACATCTTGAAATCAGGGATAAAAATAATCACCCGTTAAATCCTCTGGATCATGGTATTATTGTCCGCGATAAGCTGCCACCGTTTATCAAATCGATGGTATTTATACCCTTAGATAATAAATCATCGGTGGACGGTTCCCCGGTTGCGCGATGGTTAGACATTTCATCCCCGGATGAGGATACTGTCCATCTGTCGGGAAGGATAGGTGTAGCTGTTTCTGCCTGGGATAAGGTTAACTATTCAAATAATATTCTCGGCGTTTATCACATATCGCTTGCCGTTGACTCAACAGTAGTTTTCTCAAAATGTTATGATGTACTTCCTTATTCGCTGAATAAGTTTGCGGCGCTTGATTATCTTTCCGGCGCATCGTACGGCGGTGACGGCTTAATATCAGCACTGTTCAGACGCCGTGGTAATCTTGTAGACTTTTTCGAGGGGGACGGAGTACTTCAGGTTGATGCTTCGGATTCAATAAACCATCATACCCTTTCCGTTTGCGCACGTGATTTTGAAAATAACATTACCGAACATTCAGTTCAGGTTGCATTCGGGGAACGCCCTAAATTCCTTTACTGCGGTTACAACGGCGAAGGTGAGTTCAACATCTCCGGCATACATAATTCCGGTAAACTCGACCGTGCGGAACTCTGGAAATACGATGAAAATGGCGAATGGATTCTCGAGCTTATTTATCCCCTGAGTGATAACCGGTGCGATATAACCTTTGAAATTCCTCATGAAAGTGCGAAGTACAGGACTTACCTCGTATCCGTGGATTCGACTAAATCTTTACCTGTCACTCTGGCATTTAAACCTGTAGCAGATTCCGGAGGCAGTCCGCATAAATTGAGGATTTCCACAGAAATGCTTCATGACAGAATCGCAGTGAGAATAAAGTCCGAAACCGTACTGGCTTCAATACCGATTGTACAGGTCGAAATCAACGGTATCGGCGCAGATGAGTTTATCTGCACTGTCCCGGATGGGGAAACCTCCTGGATTACTTCGGTTCCTCTTCCTCAAACGGTTGATAATCATATATATATAAAGGCATTTGCATACGATAGCTCCCTTAAACAGGTGTGGAGTGAAACAGAGC
>SDBV01012451.1_pt1 | contig 10898 bp, 6 predicted proteins | sample 2277081 | NCBI WGS metagenome assembly SDBV01 (sample SAMN10402039, study PRJNA504765) | marine sediment metagenome | isolation source: marine sediment core GS10_PC15, 223 cmbsf | place: Arctic Ocean: Southern Knipovich Ridge | collected 2010
GTGAAGAAGGGCTTGCAACTGATGTTTGGAAGTGAATACGTTCCTTCAACTGTCAGCATCCACGCCGAGATGTCCGCACCATCCAAATTGCCAAACTGGTAGGCGGCTTCCGCTTCCAGTTTCAGCCTGTCGGTAACATTGCCGTAAACTCGCCCGCCTACCGTGTAGCGGTCCTCGTCGCCAACGGGGTCCACGTCCCGGTTAAAGGCAAGAAAGTAGGCGTCGAAGCCCCATTTCCCGTCGGCCATCTTCTTGGCAAAATACAGGCCGCTGAACCATACATCCTCATCAAGTTCGTTGAGTTGGGTGATTTCGATGATTACAGGGCGCGTTGCGAAGGCGTCCAAGGTCCAGGAGGAGCCCTTCAGGCGAATCAAGCCCCCGTCGAAAATCCGGCGGTTATTTGACCAGTCCAGCGGACTGACAAGACGCTGTGCGCCGTACAGGAGTTCCTGACGCCCGAATCTGGCTGTAAGGTTGACGCTGCCGACGTCGTACTTGGCTTCGATGAAGGTGTTCCAAAAATCGCCTTCGTCGGCATCTAGAACGGCACGCGTCCCACCTGGCAGATCGCGATCTTCCAGCATAGTCGTGAACTTGCCTTCGACAAACACGCGCCAGTGCGAACCGAGGTGCAAATCAGCATGCACAAAGGCACGTCCCAGCAAAAACTCATCGCTGTTGGCGTCGTTGAATCCGACCGCCGACCAATACTCCAGCCGCGTGCGGAGCTGTCCGCCAACCGAGAGCCATACGTTGTCTGTCAGTTCGACCTTCTTGATTGGGTCAAAGATGCTGTCGATACCCTCGTCAGGATATTGCGACCAATCTTCCTCGAAGCGAAGCGTGCCGAATGAAGGGACCCCCTCCTGCGCAAGGGCCGCCGAAGCAAGTACAAGGCCCCCCATCAGCACTGCCATGAGAATAACCTTAAATCTTCCACTCATTTGTTAAATCTCCCTTTGTTCCCAAATCCCTCACAGAAAAGAATGGGGGCCTCGACTACAAGGTACACACCCCCGTACAAGTGTCAACCGTCAGGGCAGAGAAATTATTCCCCGAATTCGATTGCCAGCAGGAAAAACATATCAAATTGGCGGATTCTTGGCAAAGGGTGTAGTTTATTCATGTAAAGAAGTGTCTTTTTCGTCAATCCGGGTGCGGGCTTCTGATGGGCCAACTCATGAGATGGATATTCCGCTTTAATGAAACGGCCAAGAGTCTTGATGCCTCGCAAGCGTTTCGGAATATCCTGAGGACTGTTTTGTCTCGCCAGGAATTGTACGGGCTTGTCCGTGGGCGGGGAAACAAGTTGACATGGAATGGGGCTGCTTATGAATATATAAGTAAGAGGAAATGGATGTAAAAGGCAATGGACGAGTTTCTCGAGAAGATAAAGAAGCACCGCCACGAGTTCTACCGGTTTGTGTTGCGCAATGTGTGGGATTCGGGCGTGGTGGAGGATGTGTTTTCCCAGGCTGTCCTTGCCGCCTACGAAAACCGGCATAAGTATACACCGGACACCAACTTCCGCGCGTGGATGTTTCGGATCCTTTCAAACAAGTGCTTCGTCGCAAACCGAGAGACCAGCCGCGCATTCGAGCCATTGGAAACTTCTGGAGCCGGCCTTGTCGCGCTCAAAGCCGAGTTGGGATACAAGGACATCTTGACAGATCCAGCGGCCTTCCTCGAGGAGTGCGGCAACGAGGTCTACGGAGCATTCCGGCGCTTGTCAACGGCGGAGCGCTCCTGTGTTTTGCTGCGAGTCGTGGACAGGTTCTCCTACAAGGAGATCGCTGAAATACTGGAGATACCCGCTGGCACCGTCATGACCCATTTGTCGCGGGGCCGGGCGAAACTGCGCAAGGACCTCCTCGAGTACGCCCGCAAAACGGGCATCGTACGTTCGCGTCCACGCTTGGTGCCCCTAGAAAAAGACGAACAGGCGGATACGCCCAAATCAAGGATAAATCGTCATGGAAACTCAACACGATAAATTGTGGTCGGCCTATCTCGATGGTGAACTATCGGCCACGGAGGCTGACCGTTTCGACGAATCGCTGACAGAGGGCGAGCGAGAGCGCTTGGCCGCTGAGACGCACTTTGAGAAGGCCCTGTCGGAGAAGCTCGACACCGACGCACAGTGTCCCGACGAAGTGTGGCAGCGCATGGAACGGCTTGTTCGCAATGTAGCTCGCCGAAGGCCGCTGGCTGGGTTACGCCATTGGATATGGCGTATCGGTGCGGCCGCCGCCGCAGTATTGTTGTGCATTTGGATCCTAAATCCCAAGGAAGCATCGATTCTAAACCACGTCCGCACCGTCGCAGAGTTACAGAGGCTTTCGCAAGTGCCGGCCGGCATTGAAGCGGCGCAGCGGTACCTAAACGATCAAGGTGTGAAACTCAGACTGGACCCTTTCGAGACGGGGTCGTCAGACCAACATCACCATGAAGCGCGTTTGCTCGGCGCCAGGACGCTTGCCTACAACGGCGAAGGGGTAGTCCAACTCCTGTACGTCTGTTGCGGCGAGCCTATCGAGGTCACCCTCGCCAGGCAAGATACGGCCGCAGCGAAGGCGCTACGGCAGGCCGTCGACAGCGGCGCCATCAAGACAGCACGTGTCGTGGGTGATTATCTTGCCGTGCCGCTGGGCATGCACCCCGCGGAGGATATTCTCGAGCATATCGGGGAAGTCTAGAAGTTTCAGACAACCAGGGAGAAGATGATGCACATGACCGAAGCGCTGAAACAGTCCGAAAGAGCATTGCCCCGAACGCGGGATTTTGAAGAACGTGTGCTGGACAACACGGGTGTGATGTACGCAGTGGCTCTCCGGCTCACGCGCAACGCGGTTGATGCGCGGGATCTCACGCAGAGTGCCATCGTGAAGGCGCTCCTGCTTCACGGCACTTTCGAAACGGGCACACACATGAAGGTCTGGTTGCTCACAATTTTGCGCAACACCTTCATCGACAAATACCGTAACACCGTGAGCCGCTCGAGGTCGGCGGAATTGAGCGAGTGGGCGGCGCAGGGCGGCTTCGGAACGAACGACAGGCGTGAGACGCCGGCGCGCTCCTCCTCGGTGCTACTGGAATTGGTCGACCACACAGTCAGACAGGCTGTGGAATCCCTGCCCGAGGATTTCCGCCAGGTCTTAGTCCTAGCCGATGTGGAAGACATGTCGTGCGAGGAGATCGCCAATGCGATGAATTATCCTTTGGGCACAGTGATGTCGCGCCTGCACCGTGCCCGTAGGCTTTTGCATGAACATCTTAACGAACACACCAAACGCCGGCGGATGGCCGGCAAGAAAGGAGAACTATCATGAAGAAGTTGCCGTATATTGCATGGATGTTTTTGGGGGTAGTGCTGTTTTTGGGCTTAGGCCTTGCCGCGTTCGCAGCGGAGGAGGGGTCTGGAACCAAACCAAAGGACACCAAGAATGTGGTCTCGGTTACCGTGACGGGCACGAACTACTGTGTGGGCTGCGCGCTCAAGAAGGAGGGCGCAAAAGCCCAGTGCAGCGTGACCGGTCACGGCCACGCGCTCAAAGTCGCTATGGCGAAGGATGCCACTGGGAAATCCATCCCTGGGATGAAAGGCTGGACGCTTCACTACCTGTCTAATGAAAAAGGCAAGAAACTGGGCGAAAGCCGCCACGGCGAGACGATAATCATTACCGGCACCGTCTTCAAGCAAGAACGCGTCCTGGATGTGGCCAAGGTCAGTTCTAAAAAAGCACCCGCTGCATCAGGAGGGAGCGAAAGCAAAACTCCTGCCGCCGGATCGGGAGGTAGCGGAAGCAAATAAGGAAAGGCCGGGATTTCTGAATTTTTTTGGAGAGTCACGAGGAGAGTTTGGCTGAAACCGCGAGCGGTGCGCTAACGCCGGTCGCCAGTTATACGTGCGCACATTCATTCATCCAGAATTTCGAAAGGATAGCTGCAATGAGGAAAGCAATGATCTCATGCACGTCTTGTGCGCTGTTCGCGGTATTGACGGTTTCGAACATAGACATTGCCCTGGCCGGCCAGTATTGGCCTCAATGGCGCGGGCCACTGGGTTCCGGTGTCGCGCCCCACGCAAATCCGCCGCTAGAATGGAGTGAAAGCAAGAACATCCGCTGGAAGCTCGCGCTGCCTGGCACCGGACATTCGACACCCATCATTTGGCGCGATCTCCTCTACATCACATCGGCCGTACCTTACGGCGACTCCGTGGACCCCAAACCCAGCCACGCCCCCGGCGTGCATGATTACGTTGCGCCCACACAGCGATACAAGTTTGTGGTCATCGCCATAAACCGCACAGACGGCAAGATCATCTGGCAGCGAACGCTACGTGAAGAGCTCCCCCACGAAGGGGCGCACAATACCGGCAGCCTTGCGTCCAACTCCCCCGTGACCGACGGCGAGCATCTGTTTGCATTCTTCGGCTCGCGCGGCCTCTACTGCATGGACATGAACGGACAGGTGCAATGGGAAACCGACCTTGGAGACATGGAGTCCCTGCACGCGCACGGCGAAGGCAGCTCCCCAGCGCTCCACGGCGACACGCTGATCGTCAACTGGGACCACGAAGGCCAGTCGTTTGCGGTTGCCTTCGATAAACGTACCGGCGAGCAACGCTGGAAGGTCCAACGCAATGAGGCCAGTTCGTGGTCAACGCCGCTGGTGGTAGAGCACGGCGCTAAAGCCCAAGTCATCATCAGCGCAACCAATCGCTTGCGCAGCTACGATCTGGCCACTGGCGATGTCATTTGGGAATGCAGCGGGCTGTCCAGAAATGTTGTCGCCTCCCCAGTGGCCGCCCACGGAATGGTGTATGCCGGCAGCAGCTACGACTTTCAGGCCATGCTCGCCATACGTCTCGACGGAGCCAAGGGCGATATCACCGGCACCGATCACGTTGTCTGGACCCGTGATCGACTCACCCCCTACGTGCCCTCACCCCTACTTTATGGCGAAACGCTGTATTTCCTCATGCACAACCAGGCCGTGCTTTCATGCCTGGACTCAAAGACCGGCCAAACACTGGCCGGCCCATTTCGTCTCGATGGCATACGCAACGTATTCGCATCACCGGTAGGCGCAGCGGACTGCGTCTACATCACCGACCGCAGCGGCACGACCCTGGTGCTCAGGCACGGAGCCACACGCGAGATCCTGGCGATAAACCGGCTCGACGACAGCTTCAGCGCCTCAGCGGCCCTAGTAGGCAGCGAATTGTACCTGCGTGGGCAGCAAAACCTCTACTGCATCGAGGAAGAGTAATGCAACGCACTTGAACAAAGATTGACTTAGATTTTGTGAAGTTTAGTAAAGCCATGGGTAAAGAAAACGCAAGGTACGCCGGGCTGCGGAATCGGTCCGGAATGAAGGAGGGTTCTAATGCGCACGTCTCTGAAGGTCTTTCTCCTCGCAGCGACCGCAGGCGTCATAGCGGTTACCTGCATCGGTTTGGCACTTGCCGCCAATGCGCCTGAACGAATTAGCCTTTCGCCGGAGGAAGAGGCCGAGGTGAACCGGGCCTTGGACTACTTCGTTTCCCCGGCAGGCCAAGTACGGCGGTGGATTATGCAAAACCCCGCAGGCGAATCACCCCTGGCGTCGCCTGAATTCGAGGCTAAAGGGCAGGAGGCCTTCGAACAGTACTGTCTTCCCTGTCACGGCGAAGAGGGCCGCGGAGACGGCCCCGTGGCCGAATTCATGGTGACCAAGCCTCGCGATTACAGCCGCGGCATCTTCAAACTCAAGACGACGCAAGGTACCTCTATGCCCACAGACGTGGATTTGTTCCGCACCATTACGAGAGGATTCCCGTTTCACGGGATGCCTTCGTTCCGGCATCTGGACGAGGAAACCCGCTGGGCCTTGGTGCACACTGTCAAACGGCTTACACGACAGGAGATACGCAAGGAACTCGCCGTTCTGGTCGATGGGGCCGCGGAACTTGAGGAGATTGTAGAGTCGAAGCTAACACCGGGAGACTTCGTTGACATTGGGACGGGACCGGCCCCCACTCCCGAGCTCATTGCCCGTGGCAAAGAACTATTTGAAGTGTCTGAATGCTACAAATGCCATGGCCCCCTAGGCTACGCAGACGGTCCTTCCGTGGATGAGCTTACAGACACGTGGGGCAATCCCATCCGAACGCCCGATTTTGGCCTGGGCGGGGCCCGGTTCAAATTGGGAGCGGAACCCGATGACATTGTCCGCACCTTGCGTGTAGGGATGGCGGGTACGCCTATGCCGTCCTTTGATGACTATTTTCAAAATCCCGAAGAACCTTGGGCCATCGCCTACTACGTTCGCACTCTCATTGACGACGCCGTGGCGAAGCGGCGCGAGGAATGGAGGTCCTTTTTCAAAGGACAAGTTGCGTTGGGCCACTTTCAGAATTTGAGCGTCGCGCCGGCCGAGGACAATTGGGACAAAGAGATCTCCGAGCGCTTCGACAGCGTTGGCCAGGAACAGGCCAACGGGAAGGGCTGCTTGGCGTGCCATGACGGAATCGAGGTGATCAACGAGAAGATGATGCCCTATATGGTGGCGATGGGAGGCGGTACCGATGGCCGAAGCTGTACGGTTTGCCATGAGGGCAACCCCGATGCGACCACGAAGCAAGAAGCCCATAAGGGCATCTTTCCCAACCCGGGTAGCATGTGGGTAGTGAGTTTCGGAAAGGGCTGCGGCAAGTGTCACAGCGATACGAAGGCGCTCGCGACGCTGCAAACCAACCCCTTGCCCAATCTGGTGGGCGGACAGTTCATGAACGTGGTCTCCACTTCAACCGACCCCAGCGGCGTAACCGGCGCAAACCACGTTTACCGCATGCAGCGCGGACTGATGTCCCTCGAGTTCGGAAAGGCCTCACACACCCTTATGTCCAATGGTCTCATGACCAAGGGGGATTACGTCTATGCCGACTTTAACATGGACGATCCGGACGGTCCCGTTCCCACGGCTGGCACTGCGGAATACAAGGAATGGATTCGCAAAGCCATTGATGCGGACGTTATCACTGCCGTCGAATTGGCCAAGCAGATTCCCGATTTCTACCAGGCCAAAGAGATTTGGGGAAGCGAGGTCGAAGCTATGGTTCCCGACATGTACCGCAAGCAATGTGCGCGTTGCCATATTTGGGAAGAGGGCCGCCGCAAACGCGGTGACCTGCGCGGAGGAGGATGCGCCGCGTGCCATGTCTTGTACACCAATGACGCCATCTACGAAGGAAACGACCCGACGATTCCCAAGGAAAAGGGCAAGATTCATCCCTTGCGCCACGAAATCACCATCAAAATCCCCGCCCAACAATGTAACCATTGCCATACCCGCGGCAAGCGCATCGGTACCACCTATGTCGGCATGTTCGAATACGATTACAAAACCGACCATGCCGCGCCCCCATTCAACGAGGAGGGGGACTTCCAGGATCTGCTGTACACCAAGGATTATCTGAATGTCCGCCCCGATCTTCATTTCGAGCGAGGAATGGAGTGCGTCGATTGCCACACCTCCGTGGATGTCCATGGTGATGGTAACGTGTATCCGACCACGCTGCACCAGGTGGAAATCGAGTGCCACGACTGCCACGGCACGCCCGCACATTACCCCTGGGAGCTTCCGGTCGGTTACGGCGAGAGAATCGAGGGCGATACGCCCCGGGGCGTATTCACTCTGTTCGACGAGGACGCCCAAAAGGAACGCGATTACCTGCTGACCAACCGCGGCAACCGGCGCAGGAACACCTATCGCGAAGGTACTAAGGCCTTCCTGACGAGCTACTTCACCGACAAAGTTCACGAGATGCCGCTCCTGAAAACCAACGCCCTCGAGAACGACTGGAAAACGGAGCAAGGCAAAGTCGCGATGTGCGCTGTGTCCCAGCACATCGACAAACTGGAATGCTACGCATGCCACTCCACCTGGGCGCCCCAATGCTACGGCTGCCACATCAAATACGACCGGCGCAAGGAGGGGACGGACTGGATAGGGACGGCACTGAACCACGGCCTGGTGGATGGAAAAGAGCGCATAGCGAAGTCGCCGGGCGACATCTACGAGAACCGCAGTTACATGCGTTGGGAGAAGCCCATTTTGGGCCTCAATATGGAAGGCAAAGTGTCACCAATAATTCCCGGTTGCCAGGTGGTGTGGACCTATGTCAACGAGGATGGCGAAACAGTGGTGCGCAACAAAGTGTTCACCACCTCGGACGGATTTTCAGGATCCACGCTTGCCCCTGTTCAGGCCCATGCCAATACGATTCCGGCCCGGACCTGCGAGAACTGCCACACCGATCCCAAGTCGATCGGGTATGGCGAGATGAATTCGCGCAGCATGCCTGAGTTCTATGGCGACAAACCGTTATTCGCCGACAACGAGCCCGGTGTTTATGGCGACATTCCCGGCGCTAAAACCGGTAAGTTCCAAGTTCCACCCATGCCCGAAGTGCCCTTCGCCTGGGACCAGTTGGTCACCCGCTCCGGGAAACAGCTGCAGAATATGCCTCACAAGGAAGACAGGCCGCTGAACAAAGAGGAACGAGACTTGGTTGAGCGCGAAGGACTCTGTGTGGCGTGCCATAAGCATTACAACACACCGGTCTGGGACGAAGTGCGTGAGCGCATGAAGGGTTTGCTGAACGTGGAAGGCCGGGCCCTAACGCCGGTAGAACACGACAAAGCCGTCGAGGCGGCCTTGCTTTCCCTGACGTCCTCGGATATCGTGCCCGGCGCTGGAAACGACGTTCAGGAGGAAAACGAAAGCAACTAAGCCGGCTCCGCTGCTGCCTGGCCCCACCTGGTGCCATGCATTTATGCGGGATAGACGCAGGACAACTCGCGCAAGGAAACCGGTACCTGGCTTTTATTGATTTCAGCGCCTCAGCCGACCTCACAGGCAGCGAATTGTACCTGCGTGGGCAGCAAAACCTCTACTGCATCGAGGAAGAGTAATGCGGCGCACTTAAACCCAGAAAATGCAATTACTAGTTTCTGACAACGAAGCGACAATCTGAATGCGGGACTACGAACCGTGCGAATAACAGGCCTCTTCGTTCTTGTCCCGGCTTCAGTCGGTCTTGAAACAACTAATGCACACGCCGAGCTTTGCGCTCACTGCTTTTCGTTCCAAAGTATGCTTTAATGGAAGCATGCGAAACTTTTCTTTCGTCCATCCGGGTGCGGGCGGCGAAATATAGGCAAGAAGTGGTACTGAAGTAGAAGGTTGTAGTTCGGGAGAACGCAAGTATTCGTTAAACCCGTGCAAGAGCCCAGAAAACTGAGCAAAAACGGGACTGATGCAAGCGGAGCGAGTCTTCGAGCGAAGACGTGTCTGTCCCGTTTCTTGCGGCCCTTGTCCAAAAGAGCCACGGGTTAAACGAACACTTACGGGAGGGCCGGATGAGCGCATCTGACATAGCATTGCTGGAACGGTGGTTGGCGCATCGCGACGCGGAAGCTTTCGCTGAGCTTGTGTCGCGCCATACCTCGATGGTGTACGCGACTTGCCGGCGTATTCTGCGCAACGACGCGGATGCCGAGGAGATCGCACAGGAATGCTTTGTCAATCTCATCCGGAGTTCGCCTAAAAGGGCGGGCGGATGGTTGTCTTTAGGTGGTTGGCTTCATACGACCGCCACGAGACGGTGCCTGGACAGGCTGAGATCGGGTAAAAGGCGTAAGGTGCGGGAAGATCGCTATGCTAACGAGCATCCTCCAGTGGAGGAACCGGAGTGGGACGATGTGCAGCGGTATGTTGACGAAATCATCGCCGATCTGCCTGAAAAGCTGCGTTATCCGGTTGTTGCGCATTTTCTCGAAGGCGAGACCCACGCGGAAGTCGCGCAGAAACTTGGCATCTCCCGTTCAACCGTAACAAGCCGGATTGCTAAAGGCATAGACTTGGTCCGAAAGCGTATGAAACGCCGGGGCATAACGATTACAGTCTCGGCGCTCGCATCTTTGCTCACCATTGAGGCCGCCGAGGCCGCGCCGCCCGCCCTAAGCGCCGCTTTGGGCAAGATGGCGCTGACTGCCTGGCACCTTTCCGCAACCACCACCGCCGGTACCGCTTCGATCACTGGAAAAACAATCGCACTCGGAGGACTGGTCATGAGCACTAAGAAAGTAATTTTGGCAGTGGCGGTATTGGCGCTGATTTTGGGCGGAGTTTTTGTTGCGCCCAAGCTGCTTGAACAAAACGAGGTAGACAACGAAGAACTTGCGTCCCAAACACAAGTGGACGCAAGTGATGGCGCGGAAACCGCCACGCGACCTGTCGAAGTTGCCTCGACAAACGCGACGGTCACGGAACCGGAAAGTTCCGGCCCTGATGCGGCCACCTCAGCAAACGCGGACGAACAAGAGAAAAGCGAAGACAGCGGGGTAGCCGACGAGGTCTCCGACTCAATCAGCGGCAAGGTCATCGATATGTCCGGGGAGCCGGTTGCGGGTGCCAAGGTCAATGCGGCGCCGTTGGACCGACAGGGCGCTGAGGGAGGCGCATCGACTTCTACGGATGCGGAAGGCAAGTTTAAACTGTCCGACCTGAAAAAAGGGACATATACCCTGGCAGCCCTTAAGCCTGGAGAAGGATTCGGCTATGAAAACGGTGTCAGCACAGGCACGGAAAACGCGATTATAAAATTCACGGCAACAGGACGTGTAAGCGGCAAGGTGTACGATGCAGAGACTCAGGCAGGCCTGACGGGTGTATTTGTCTTTGGCTTTCCCGTGGGAGAAGGCAACAGCCCCAAAGCACAGGACCTTGTTCAGGCACAGTTGCCCTTCGTAGAGGACACAGTCAGCGGCGAAGATGGACTATACGAAATATACCTGCCCGCTCCCTGCAAATACTGGCTGATGCTTGAAGGGGACACGGGCGACTAT
>SDBV01012452.1_pt1 | contig 10898 bp, 11 predicted proteins | sample 2277081 | NCBI WGS metagenome assembly SDBV01 (sample SAMN10402039, study PRJNA504765) | marine sediment metagenome | isolation source: marine sediment core GS10_PC15, 223 cmbsf | place: Arctic Ocean: Southern Knipovich Ridge | collected 2010
AGCCGTCAATGACATCCATCTATTTGTGGAGCACTGCAGCAGCCTTGACATAGCCATCCTGTCCGCCGTTACCTCAAGAGCCTGGAACCGTAAAAGTCAGGTCCAGTCCGAGTTGGACTTATATTGAATTTATTGAGTCTTGTGGTTAAAGATTCAATTGATTTTTCTGAAAAATCTGATATTCTGCAGCACTAAAGGAAATATCTCATTTCCTCATCTAGCATAGGGGACCTCCTTTCTTTTCTGGGAGAAAAACAATTCTAGTCTTCAGGAGTTTCTGTATGTTTTTACAATAAAACTAAATAGTTCCAAACCCCTTTTACCCTAACTGCGGGGTTTGGGGGTTAGCTTGTAATTCACAGCATCACTTTACACAACATATTGAACTGTATTAGCGAATCCTTATGAAAAAAAGGATAGGTAGAAATCATAAATGTTGGTGTGGTTCTGGTAAAAAGTACAAAAATTGCCATTTAAACAGAAGTAAAGCAGAACCATTTCAAATTTGGGAGGGAAACAAAAAACGCCAAAAAGCATTTGGTAAAAAATACTGTATGGCTCCACCCGAATACAAGCATTCATGTAAAAAACAAATTGTTCAGGCACATTCTGTAGCCAAAAGTAGTTGTTTAAAGAAAATATGCAGATCAGACGGTCATGTTTATCAAGTGAAGCCTTCAACAGATATGCTGATTAAAACGAATGGTAAAATAGTTCCAGAACTGGAAGGAATAAATCGAGCATCTATATTCACTGGATTTTGTAAATTTCATGATGATGCCATCTTCAAACCTTTAGAAAAAGAGCCATTTTCTGGTACTCCTGAGCAACATTTTCTGCTTGCATATCGCGCAATCGCTAGAGAAAACTTTCTTAAAATATCTTTAAATCATTTTATTCCAGCATTAAGAGAAGCAGATAGAGGTAGACCAGTTGACGAACAAATGGCAATTCAAAATCACATTCAATTATTTGAGTCAGGTACAGATGCAGGTGTTAGAAGTAGCTCATATTACAAGAAAATAGTTGACAAAAAACTCGTAGAGCAAGATTTTAGCTCTGTCCGTTATTATTCCATTGAACTGAAGGACGTTCCTGATATTTTATGTAGTGGTGGAATTTTTCCCGAATATGATTTTGCGGGAAACATGTTACAGGATTTATCAGAAGTTAATACTATCCCAGATATGCTTACTATAAGTTCAATCGCAACACCAACAGGAGGAGCTTTTATTTTTGTCTGGTTTAAAGAGAAAGAAGATAGAATAGTAAAATTCCTTAAATCATTAACTTGTTTTCCTGAGTTAAAGATTCCAGATGCATTGGTAAGATTGATGTTTGAACAAATTGAGAATATCTTTCTTGCACCAAATTGGTGGGAAAATCTTAGAGATAAAGAAAAATCCATGCTCATGGAAAGGACTTTATCTGGACTTCCTATTCCAATTCCTCCGTATATGCGTACGAATACATGCTTAATGGAAGATGGTGGAGAATATGTAAATTGGAAAATAACTGGAATATCTACAAACACAGAACTATAAAAAGCTAAAAGGGCAATACATGGAAAATTTTCCATATATCCTAACTGTTATGCTTCACAAAATTAACATAATTTTTATGCAGGAAAACTCTGTTTAATTCATTGCTTGGAGAAGATTTGAATGACAAAGCTCTTTATAAAATTTAAAGTCAACCTATGGAATTTCGAATCTGAACATTCAGGAGCGATTTTTCACCGCTGGCTACCCAATGGTGAAAAAGATTCCGTCCAATTACATTCTAATGATTCTAACGTTAATATCAGAGTTTGGTTTGAACGCAGTGGGTCTACAGACGACAATTTCATACGTTATAATGAGAAACGGCGAGAAGTTGACCCTAAAATAATGACTCTACAAGGTTGTTTATATTCTGGTCCTTTGTATGGAATGCTCGAAATGAGCAAATTGCCTCCTGAACAAATTCAGGCTATCAGAGACTCAAAAAAGGGCGATGAGATCTACATAAATTTAACTAAGAAACTTGTTAAAGAGGCTATTTATCAACCTGTCAGTGAATTCATTGAGAAAATAAGAATTAATTTTGGACAATTTTGGATTAGACCATTACCCAAGTATGACTCCAGGCATTATTCATTAGGTTATTACGCAAGTCATATCTTAAATATGCATTGGAGTCTTGACGATCAAAAATCATGGAAGATTATTGACCCAGACGCGCCGGAAACTGTCAAAGCAAAATTTTACGCACTCCCAGGTCCAGACTATGTACAGTTTCTTATTGAAGAAGACTGGAAGTCTATTTCTAATCTTGATTGTTCAAATAACAGTTCAAACCAGTTTTTAATTCGTTCCCATCGTTTATGCGAAGAAGGAAATTTAAGACTTGCTTTCATAGAAGCTGTTACATCCCTTGAATTAAGCATCCACGACTTTATAAGAAAGAGAGCATCTAATAAATTGCTATTAGAGTCATCCGAAGCTTTTTATAATTTACCACTTCGTACTCAATTAACGATATTGTGCTCTTCTTTTAACACAATATCTCAGGATCAGATCGAGCTTTCTATAAAAGCTATTAATTTACGAAACGATATTGTTCATGATGGAGTAAGTCCTTCAGATGAGAAAAAAAACTGGCTTTATGCACTCTTAAAAACTGTGTCGTTTCTTTCAGGAAATGAAGTACATAAATTTCCATCAAAAAGATTTTCGACATGTTCAATACCAGAATCAAACTGGCCAAAATTCTATAAAAAAGCATAACGAACTAGTGCACTGGACCGCTCGAAACTCGCGGCCATTGACCAGCATGTTCGGCTTTGAGAATATTATGAATTGGTTTAACCTGAATCGAAACAAAAAAGTATATACAAGTGCTGATTATACGGAATCTGATTTGATTCAATACAGTGTTGACCATCTCAAGGCAGCAGAAAAACTTTACGAGCTTTCCAATCGTTGGACATGGGAGTATCTACATTCAGCTATTTTTCTTTCACACTTGAGCATAGAGCTGCTTCTCAAAGCCTGCCTTCTCCATCTCGAAGGAGAGTTCCCTGCTAATCATGATTTGAAACGATTATTTGAAAGGTTACGTAAGAACGGAATTGAGATATCAGATCAAAACAAGAAGTGGCTCAATTATCTAAATCAATGTATTGAACTGAGGTATCCAAACACTGAATCAAAAATAGAAGTTGATCTCAATCAATGGGAGCAAACAAAGACATTATTTGAAGAATTGAGGCGTAACTGTCCAAAAGAAATTCAAATAATAATTGTCACACATGAGCGTTACCGTTCAAATGTTAAAAGTGGCAAAACAATATGGCCCCAAAAATAGAGGCCGAACAAGGCGCTAGAGCCGTTCGCAGCCCGCTGGGCTGCTCCGGCTCAGCTTTTCGTTATGCAATCAATTTGAGAGTGAGATTTGTAATATGAGCGTACCTGACAGAATCAAAGAATTAACCGAGACGTTCGATTACAATCTGGAATCGTATAAAAAAGGTATCTACAATGAAACCCAAGTGCGCCGCGAATTCATAGATCCTTTTTTCGAGGAATTGGGCTGGGATATTGCCAACAAAAAGGGCTATGCTGAGGCCTACAAGGACGTTATCCACGAAGACGCCATCAAAGTCGGCGGCGTCACCAAGGCGCCGGATTACTGCTTCCGGGTCGGCGGTGCCCGCAAGTTTTTTCTGGAAGCGAAGAAACCGTCGGTCAACATACAGGAAGATGTCCATCCGGCCTACCAGTTGCGCCGGTACGGCTGGAGCGCCAAGCTGCCCCTCAGCATTCTGACGGACTTTGAAGAGTTTGCCGTTTACGAGTGTCGGACAAAACCGGTGAAAACCGATAAGGTTTCCCATTCCCGCATCCTTTATCTCAAATACACGGATTATGTAGACCGGTGGGAAGAAATCACCGGCATCTTTTCCAGGGATGCGATCCTGAAAGGCTCCTTCGACAAATACATCGAGTCCAACAAAATCAAGAAAGGCACGACGGAGGTCGATGCCGCATTCCTGCAGGAGATTGAACGCTGGCGGGAACTCCTCGCCCGAAACATCGCCCTGCGCAACCCAAACCTTTCCCAGCGGGAATTGAATTACGCCGTTCAGCAGACCATAGACCGGGTCGTGTTTCTCCGTATCTGCGAGGATCGGGGCATGGAGTCTTACGGAGGCTTGATGGCGCTGCAAAACGGGGAGAATGTTTATAAGCGGCTGTTCCAGCTTTTTAATAAAGCGGACGAGAAATACAATTCCGGGCTGTTTCACTTCAGAAAAGAAAAAGGCCGCGAAAATTGCGACAACCTGACGCCCTTCCTGCAGATTGACGACAAGCCGTTAAAGGATATTTACAAAAATCTGTATTATCCGGAAAGCCCCTACGAATTTTCCGTTCTGAGGGCCGATATCCTCGGTCAGGTCTATGAAAAGTTTCTGGGCAAGGTTATCCGCCTCACCGCCGGGCATCAGGCCAAAATCGAGGAAAAACCCGAAGTCCGCAAGGCGGGCGGGGTTTACTACACGCCGGATTACATCGTTGACTATGTCGTCAAAAACACCGTGGGCAAACTGGTGGAATGCAAAAAACCCGGGCCCAGGGGCGGCGTGAGCAACCTGAAAATACTCGACCCTGCCTGCGGTTCAGGTTCGTTTCTGATAGGTGTTTATCAGTTTTTGCTGGACTGGCACCGGGATGAATACATCAACGACGGCCCGGGAAACTGGTCTAAAGGCAAAGCGCCCCGCGTCTACCAGTCCCAGAAAGGGGAATGGCGTTTGACCACCGACGAGCGCAAACGAATCCTGTTGAACAATATCCACGGCGTGGATATCGATCATCAGGCGGTGGAAGTAACAAAGCTGTCCCTGCTGCTCAAGGTGCTGGAAGGTGAGGACGAACAGAGCATCGGCAAGCAGATGAGCATGTTTCAAAAACGGGTTCTCCCGGACCTCTCGAATAACATCAAATGCGGGAACTCCCTGATCGGCCCGGATTTCTATGAGCATCAACAGATGAGTCTCCTTGACGAAGAAGAAAACTACCGGGTCAATGCCTTTGACTGGAATGCCGAATTCGCGGAGATCATAAAGGATGGCGGGTTTGACGCGGTGATCGGCAATCCGCCGTATGTCAGGCAGGAGGGGTTGACGGATTTCAAACCCTATTTTGAAAAGCGGTTTTCCGTTTATAGCGGTGTGGCCGATCTATACGTCTATTTTATTGAAAAAGGTGTTTCGCTTTTGAGGCAAGGCGGATTCTTTTCGTATATCGTCGCCAACAAGTGGTTTCGGGCAAATTACGGCAAGCCCCTGCGGCAATGGATAAAACAGCAAAATATCCTCGAAATCATTGATTTTGGGGACTTGCCGGTGTTCAAGCAGGCAACAACATATACATGCATCGTTGTCATTCAGAAAAAAGTCCCTGGGCCGACCTTCCGGGCTGCGATAATCAAGACTCTGGATTTTAGCGATTTGCAAGCCCATGTCAGTCAACATAGCCATGATGTGCAGCAGGATGTGCTGGATGAATCCGGCTGGTCTTTGGCGAATCGAAACACACAGGATGTATTGGATAAGCTCCACAAGACCGGCGTCCCATTGGGGGAATATGTTAATGGAAAAATTTATCGTGGCGTTCTGACCGGTTTAAATGAAGCGTTTGTGATTGACGATGCAACTCGGGAGAAGCTGATCGCCGAGGACCCCAAAAGCGCGGAAGTGATAAAGCCGTTTCTTGTCGGAAGGGATATCAAACGATACCAACCTGTATTCAGTGGAAAATATGTAATATTTACAAGGCGCGGCATTGATATTGGAAAATATGCCGCCATCAGGAATTATCTGGCGCAGTTTAAGGAAAGGCTCATGCCGCGCCCAAAAGACTGGAAAGGTGGAAAATGGCAGGGCAGAAAGCCGGGGTCTTATCAATGGTATGAAATTCAGGATGCCGTCGATTATTATGCCGAATTTAAAAAGCTGAAAATTTTATGGCCTGGTATAAGTGCAGAGGTTGCCGCCTTTGCTCTTGATGAATCAGGCTATTATGGCAACGATAACAACCAGATTATCGTAAGCGGCGATAAGTATCTGCTTGGTGTTCTCAATTCTAAAAACATGAGGTTCCTTCTTACACATATCTGCGATAAAGTTCAGGGTGGTTTCTACCGGCTGAAAATAGCTTATATTCAACAACTCACCATTCGCACCATTGACCGCAACGATCCCGCCGACGTCGCCCGACACGACCAGGTTGTCAGCCTTGTAGATCAGATGCTGGGGTTAAACAAAAGACTCGCCGAATCCAAAGTTCCTCAGACAACAGAGATGTTGAGACGGCAAATCGAATCGACAGACAGGCAGATCGATCAACTCGTGTATAACTTGTACGATTTAACGGAAGAAGAAATCAAAATAGTAGAATCAGAAACTTGAAAATGCATAACCTTGCATTGCACAGGACGCCCAAAAGCAGGCGCCTGTGAATTTGGCGTTAGCCTGCAAACATTCCAGGGAGAACAATGAAGCATCTCAAGTCATCTCTTCTTAATTTGCGCGAAGTCTTTGACCGGAGCGTATCTGCCAGGTACATCGCAGAACCCTTGGCTTCGTTTGACGCGCAGCGTCATTCCCCTGATGTGTTGACTTTCATGAATGGCAAGGACTTTGATGTTGTCGGCGTGAGACAGAATGGGGCTGTAATAGGATACGTGCATCGGTCTGATCTCCTGGAGGGGACACTTAAAGAGTATACGAAACCATTCGATGAAAAACTCCTCGTGGAGGACTGGAGTCCTATGCTGGCGGTTTTGAAATTGCTTGTCGGATCTCCCCAGGCTTTCATTGTTATTATGGGCGAGGTATCAGGCATCATCACTAAGGGCGATCTGCAGAAAGCTCCTGTGCGCATGTGGCTCTTCGGAGTTCTTTTTCTGCTCGAAATGCAATTCCTTCGTCTAATCCGCGCTTCCTTCCCAATGGATACATGGAAAGAGCTCATCTCTCAAAATCGTCTTGCCAAAGCGGAGGAGATGCTCCAGCAGAGAAAACGCCGGAATGAAGCAATTGATCTGGCAGATTGTCTGCAATTTTGCGATAAAAGAACCATTGTCCTCGGGAGCGATATCCTGCGGCGCGCCCTTGGCTTTTCATCCAAGGACGAGGGAGAAGAACTTCTCAAAGCATTCGAACATCTAAGAAACGAACTGGCCCATGCACAAGATATTGTCACGGGCCGTTGGCCGCAGTTGGTCACATTCGCCAAGAAGGCTGAGGATCTACTTGAAGCTTGTGAAGCACTGGAACCTGAAGCGCAGGCTAACCAAGCTAATTCAGCCGACGCAAAAAACCGCGCGACTGATTAGCAGCGTTGGACCACACGAACGGAGATACTGAATGCGTACATGCATGTTCTGCCAAGAACAAGCATCAAGTAGAGAAGACATCTGGCCGCAATGGTTGACCAAGCGGTTCCCTTTGTCCGATGCTTCATGTATGGAAGCGGAACGCGGTGGCCAAAAGCTAGGCACATGGAAGAATAAAACTCCGAAACTGCTGCTGGCAAGATGCGTCTGCGGAAACTGCAATAGCGGTTGGATGAGCAAACTCGAGGTTGAGATGAAGCCAATTGTGGAGTCCATTCTAGATAAGCAATTAAGAGTCTTGGACGTTTCATCGCAAGCAGTGATTGCAGTTTGGGCGATTAAGACAGCTATGGCTCTTGAGGCTCTTTATCCAGAGAGAGTGTTTTTCTATTCTGAAAATGAGCGTCAAAATATACGTGCTATATCGGCCATTCCAGAGCGCACATCTGTATGGATTGCCAATTGTGTAAATCAACCAGATATATACAGCGCAGGAAAGGATCTCCGAACTGCGCCGGGAGACAATGAGGCAAAGGCATATGTCACTACTATGGCCTTCGGTTCCTTGGCTATCCAAGTTACATCAATAAGAGCTCTTGCCAATCTTCCCACAGAAGTCCAAATAACATACGATTCTCGGGAGGGCCCATGGGACAAGACTCTTTTACAGGTGTGGCCAATAATCCAACACTCACAACAGTGGCCACCAAGCTATGGTCTCGATAGCGAATACGGATTAGAAGCGCTCACTGAACGACTGAGTCCAGCAATCAATGGCCAAAGCTGAGCGTTTTGCTGTCCAACATTTTCTTCCAGCGGATCGCAAAAAACCGCGCCCGCTGAAGAGCGCGTTATGCTCTTAACAACATCAACCTGGAATACAAGATGAAGAAAAGCAGATTCACATATTCGGAGAGATATGCCGTTTGGCATTGTCATGGGAAGAGGTGCTGGATCTGTACAGAACCACTTCGTCTTGTGGATACTACTATTGACCACTTCTTCCCTGAATCTTTACTGTATGACGATGTACTCCGAATAGAAGTGCTTGGTGAGTATGTCCTCGATGATAAATTTGACATCAATGGGTTTGAGAACTGGCTTCCTTGCCATAGTCGATGTAATCAAACTAAAGGAAATAAGACATTTGGGTTCATTCCCGGAAATATGTTCGTTTTAGAGCAGCTTATCAAACTGGCACCAAAGGTGAAAAGAACCGCTCTTGAGGTCTCATCCAATATTGCAAAGGACAAAGTTTTTGGCAGGGTGTTCGCTGCACTGGAACGACAAACAATTTCTATTCAGGATTTGAAGGAGCTATTTGGAAAATTCGTTGAAGAACCGACACCTAAAGCGATCCCTGAGGATGTGCTTCTGCTGGAAGGTGGATACTGGGTTTTTCGAAATGAAGTGGCTCGAGAAGGAGAATGCCAATGTGAGCGAAATTGTTGTGTCGATCGTCAAGAAAAGGTCTATTGTTATTTTCGCCCTGATCTGTCCCAATGGGTAATCACAAAAGGGCTACACTGGAAATGCTACGATGAAATTGTTCAGTGCCCTCGATGCTCCTTAAAGCACAAGCGAGGGCATATCGGCAAAGATGGCGTTTGTGAAAAACCTTATCGAAACCAAGAATCTCAGACTGATTAAGAAAGATGATACTCAAAGCATAACAAAGCTAATTCAGCCGACGCAAAAAAAGCCGCGCGGCTGATTAGCAACGTTGGGCTCCATGATTATAACTGCGAGGATCTAATATGAAGAAAGATTCTTCTTCAGAGATACAGAAGATAGCAAGGGAATATGCTAAATCTGGTAAGTATTCACATTGGCTTTCAATCGAGCATACTATTTCCGCAGAGGGATACATCGGTGCAAAAACAGCGTTAGACGTTCCTTATATTCGTGATGAGTTGATGTCTTTGTGTTCAACTGCAAATTCTGAAACAGAAACAAACCGTAGAGAAGAATATAGTAAGTGGCTAAATGACACACTAACTATCATTGCGCCAATCATCAAAAAAACAAAACCAACAGTTCACTTTTCAGTTCGTGAGAACTTACTTCATATTGAAGGTGAAACGTTTTCTTTTCACATTAGGCGTAAATTCAATTCATATAGCTTAGAAATGACAAGAGAGTTTGAAGTTGATTGCCAGCGTTTCATTACAAAATCCTATGAAAGTATTATAGCTGACTCTGATTTTCGTGAAATCAAAGATGAAAAAGCGATCTTGTTTTTCGATAAAATTATAACCAAAAATTAAGCCTATGAGCCCAACAAGGCTTTTGCAGCGGAGCGCAAAAAGCCGCGCCCGCTGAAAACCAACGTTAGATTTCTTGAGGAGGTATCAAAATGCAAGGGGTACGGGGTATTTGCAAAGAATGTGGAGAGGAATTTTTTGTAGATAGCGAAAATTGTGGTACAGATGAATCTATATGCGAAAGGTGTTTTAACATACTTCAGGGGGAATTCGATGATACGAAATCTAACAAGAGGGTGAACTTGACGCCCTAATCGGGCGCAAGTTACCCATCCGTTATCCGCAAAAATCTACTTTCATTATTGACACCTGTTACGACATAGGTTACAATAGCCTCAATGATAAAATCATTTAAACATAAAGGGCTAAAGAGGCTATTTGAAACAGGACACACTTCTGGAGTCAACCCGCAGCACACAGATCGCCTTCGAAAGATTGTAGCACTTCTTGAAACATCCGAAACTATTGATGATATGGATTTGCCTGGTTTGAATTTGCACAATTTAAAAGGTAAAAGGGAAAACACATTACCTGTGAAGGTTAGTGGAAATTGGCGGGTGACCTTTAAACTAAGAAATGGGGATATTTTAGAAGTAAATTATGAAGATTATTATTAAAGGAGTTTATTATGGGTATGCATAATCCACCTCATCCAGGTGAAATAATTAAGGAATTTTGTGTTGAGCCACTCGGTTTGACCGTTACCAAAGCAGCGGAATCGCTAGGTGTTACCAGAAAAACCTTTTCAATGCTATTGAACGGGAAGTCGGGGATTAGTCCTGAAATGGCCTTGAGGCTTTCAAAGGTTTTCGGTCGCACTCCTGAAGGATGGCTAAGACTTCAACTTCAATATGATTTATGGAAAGCGAAACAAAATATTGATATTGACAATCTCGAACGAATAGCAGCCTGATTATAAATTCGCTGCGGATAACATCCGCTTCCACGACGACGCCCTAAAGAACGGTCGCGTGTGAAGCGGGGCGTTGGGCAACAGATGATGTTTGATTGGTTGGATGAAGTTCTTGATTATCAAGGTTATTTTTTAGGAGTGTGAAACCAAATATATTTGGCAGGAGGAAATGATATGAGTACTAAATAACGAAATCTTAAATTGCATCCATGAACGGAGGAGTACGCGCCGATTTACTGACAAACAAATATCATCTGAACAACTGGATGCTCTGCTTGATGCCGCAATATGGGCGCCTAGCGGTGGCAACAGCCAAAGCTGGCTGTTTACGGCGATTC
>SDBV01012453.1_pt1 | contig 10897 bp, 11 predicted proteins | sample 2277081 | NCBI WGS metagenome assembly SDBV01 (sample SAMN10402039, study PRJNA504765) | marine sediment metagenome | isolation source: marine sediment core GS10_PC15, 223 cmbsf | place: Arctic Ocean: Southern Knipovich Ridge | collected 2010
ATATAAGGTAAAATATAATTTTAGAGATCGAATGAATGCACGGTCTTTTATAGGATTCGTTAGAAACATAAGACATGATTTCAGTTTCAAAAATAGAACTGATCAGCTCAGCTGGATATTTGATATTCATACTAAAGAAATAGCAGTTGATTATTTATGTAGATTTGAAAATTTGGCTGAAGACTGGAAGATCGTAGCTGAAAAATTAAATATTTGCTCTGTTTTGCCTTATCATAACAGCATTCTTCATAAAAAGTATCAAGAATATTATAATGATGAACTGAAACAGATAGTAGAAGATCGTTTTAGAAGAGATATCGAATATTTTGGATATCAGTTTGAGAAAAAGATATGAAAATATTTTTATGGGGACATGAGCGTGTTTATCACAAAAGTTTGCTTGAAGACTTACTCAGTGGATTTAGTAAAATTCGAGTTCAGGTAGATCATATGTTTGGCTTGGACATTGATAATGTTGTTAAAGCGTGCAACAGATATGATCCGGATTGGTTTTTTATGCTTGGTGGGAAAATGTTTCCTAACGAACGATTGCGTGAAATCAAAGCAAAGAAATTTGCAAGATGGCTTTTTGGACAAAGTTTTCCCAAGATCTTCTTAAAAGAAGTTGATCTTGCTTCTTGTGTCAATCCAGGAGCTATTTGTCACGAAGCTTTTTTAGAATCACATTATATACCTACTTTATTTTTTCATTCAAGGGTAAAGTCAGATCCTCAATTCGAGACAGATGTAAGTTTTGTAGGTTGGTCGGGATCCATGGGAAACAATATATACGAAAAGACAAAGAGAAATTTGTGTTTGGACTCAAAAAGAGTTACTTATTGGAATAGCGTTTGGGGCAAAGATGAATACGATTGGGCAAAAGTTGCTACTGTACATAAATCAGCAAAAATAGGACTCAATGTTACTCATAGAGATAATGAAATTAATATGCGAGTATTTGAATATGCTGGTGTACGGACAATGATTTTGAGCGATAGAAATAGTGCTATCAATAAATTACTTAAGGAAGGAAAAGAATTCATTGGATTTGAAAAAGGCAACCTTAAAGATATGGAACAGAAAATTGATTATTATCTAGAACACGATAGAGAGAGGGAAGCTATAGCGAAAGCTGCATGGTCAAAATTGACAAAACAGCATACAACAAAACATATGTTACAAAGAGCAATATATAAAATGGCACAACATAAATAATGAAGATTATTAATAAAGTTTTTGATAAAGTTGATTTAAATAGGCCAGAATACAAAGAGCATTTAGTGAATCTTGAAAATGTAAGAAGAATTTTAGGAAGAAAACAATTGAATTTTTCTGCACATTTGAGCCAACATCCTTTGAGACTTTGGGAATATTGTCATACGATAATTGTCACAGGTATTCACAAGCAACAGCCATGCAAAATTTTAGATGTAGGAGGAACTGGAACAATTTTTAGTTATTATCTGGCAACTATGGGGCATGATGTATATGTGTTGGATATCGATGAGCAAAAATATAAAGATGCCATTGTTGTTGCCGAAGCTTTAAGGATCAATGTTGTTCCTGTATTAGGCGACATGTCTAATATGATTTTTAATGATGAAGAGTTTGATTGGGTTTATAGCATATCAGTTATAGAGCATTTATCGTTAGAAAAACAACCTTTCGCTCTCAAGGAGTGTGCTCGTGTTTTAAGAAAAGATGGTTTATTTAGTTTAACTTTTGATTTTGGTCCTCGTGGAGCTGATAATGCAATAAGGATTGAAGAAGAGATTGAATCGCGACTTATAAATCCCTCTGGACTTATGGTATATGGCAATAAGGATTTTAAGATAACAACAGAAATTGGGTATCGAAAACCAAAAACTTTTGCTGCACTATTTTTAAAAAAGGAAAATGATGATAGATTTGCGTGATCTTAATTTCAATGGAAATGGAAACATTCGTTTAGTATTAGATACTCATTCTCAACGTGTCGAGTCTGATATGTGTCAACTTTTATTATATTTTCAACAATTATGTAAGTCAGTTTCAATACACGTTGGTCCTTTGCGTCGAAGGACACAAATGAAAGAACGATGGATCAATAAAAACAATTACAATGTGGTGTTGCGCGATTGTAGTTGTTATCCTAGCGAACAAATATATAGGATTAAACGTAAAGATAATTGTTTAATGTGTTGCTATATATCGGATAATCACCGTCATTGGGGATCAGCAAAGGATGCTATTCTTACACAAGCAAGAAAATATGATCTAGTTTTTATAGCGCAAGGAGCTTATATTTCTGATTATAAAGATATGCCTAATGTATTTTGGGTACCTCATACTTCTCCATGGAAAACACCTATCCATTCTTTTTATGAATATGATATTTCTTATATTGTGAAAAACAGAGCAAAGCCTCGTAAAAGAAACTTGTTGTGGCAAAAGATAATTGAAAATAAAAATAGGTCATGTTTAGGTGGACAAGTATTAAATAAAGATCGAATGATGAAAATATATAGTCAGTCAAAAATTGTATTCAATGGTAGTGTTGGCAACGATTTAAATAAAAGAGCATTCGAATCTTTACATAGTGGATCTTTATTATTAACAGATAATGGTATTGATGGTGAAGGCAATGGCATACACCAATATTTTGAACCTGAGAAACATTATATCGAATATGATTGTGTAGGTGATGAAAATGAAATAATTGAGGAAAATGCTATAGATTTAATTAGTTACTATTTATCACATGATACTGAACGTAATAGAATTGCACGAACAGGACATGAGGAATATCTCAAACATCACACACCTCAAAGGAGAGCAGAACAAATCATGGCGTTAATAGAGAAGTATTTGTAAAATGACAATTAAATTAAATCTTGGAAGTGGAGACACTAAAATTGAAGGGTTTATCAATGTTGATCACAGAAATACTAGAAATGTTGATCGTGTTGATGATGTTTTTGTTTTGAAAATAGTTGAAGATAATAGTGTGGATGAAATTGTAGCGTCACATGTTTTAGAGCATGCTTGTTACGATAGAACTAGAATTATATTGAGAAGATGGAGACAAGTTTTAAAGCCAAAAGGTATTCTTTGGATAGCGCTTCCTAATTTCGAAATGGTTTTAAATGAGCATTTAACAAATTACAAAAAAGGTAAAATTAATTGGGAATATTTTAACTCAAGAATATTTGGAAATGCAACTATAGCTAGACGAATGTATGGTCGCAAATCACTTGAAAATATAAAGGGTATTTTAAGATACGAAATAGCATTTCATAGAGCGGTATTTACGCGTGATATGATTACTGATCTTTTAAAAAAAGAGGGGTTTAAAGTTGATGACAATATTATGCAATTGCCACACAGACTAAATCATGCACATGAAATTTGCATAAAGGCAATTAATTGTTAGAAAATGAAAGTATTTTGCATCACAACAGTACGCAGTGGTTCTAAATATCTAGCAAAGATATTTAAGTGTGCTAAAGAAACGTCTGCGCACCATGAACCACAACCAATAGGACAGGTACACAGGCTAACGTTGAATGTGGGTACTGGTGATCCTGAAACAGTAGAGTTTCTTGAAAAGAAGATCGAAGTTATTAATGACAAAGAAACAAAACATTATATTGAGACCAATCACTGTTTTATCAAGTCTTTTTGGAATATTGTTACTAGTTTTGATGAAGTGAAAGTTATACGTTTATTGAGAGATCCTTATCTTGTTATCAAAAGTTTTTATTCGTGGAATAGAATCCCAGGAAATAAGAATTGGCATTTGTCTCCTTTTGCGTCTAACAATATGATCCCATATGTGGTAAGAGATACTGCAGTGAATAGATTAATTTGGTACATTCAAGAAATTGATGCAAGAGCTAAGATGTTTGAGGCACGATATCCAAGCATACCTGTTTATACTGTAGATGTAGAGGAATTGAATAATATAAGTAGTGTTGATAAAATTTTCAAATGGCTCAAAATTGAGTATAGCCATACTCAGGTGGAGAAGGTTATACGAGATAGATTTGGCATCAATACTAAAATAGATTCAGTAACTGAGAAGAGATCAATTGATTTTACTCGCGAAGAATATTTAGAAGCTTTGCAGGCTTATCTTTTTAATTACTATAAAAAAGAGCAGTCGTCTATAGTAAGTGACGTATTTATTTCAAACTTTAAAAATCCAACTATCAATGAGTATTGAAAGAACAAGAGAAAAAACATTAAATTGGTCGCAGCTGCACGATGAATGGTTCGAGCGGTCTAATAAAGCTAAGGTAACAGTGATGATGCCAATATATGATAGAGGTATCGAACTTGAACGCGCAATTTTATCTGTAATACATCAAGAATATAAAGATTGGGATCTTTTAATCTTGGGGGATAGGTGTAAAGAATTGACAGAGCAAATTGCTTTGAAGTATCAAGAACAGATACCAGATAAAATAATATTTTTCAATTTGAAAAGAAATAATGAACAAACTCATCGTGGAACTGAACAAAAGAATTTTGCTAGTGAATTCATAATTAGAACACCGTATACAGCATATCTTGACGACGATAATTGTTGGTATCCTAAGCATTTATCAACACTTATATCTCTTATAGAAGAGGAAAAACTAGATTTTGTTTATGGTGGCATAGAAGATAGAAGTAAATTAGCTCCTCACACAGTGTTTAAGTACAGAGCAACAGAGGAGTATTCATGGAAAGCAAGAAGAGCAGATACATCTAGCTTATTGCATAAATCTGAACTTATACCAAAGTATACTAGGTGGCGTGAACGTGCTAAAATGAGTGTTGATCTGATGTTAACAGAGGATTTCATCAAAAAAAGATTAACGCACAAGGGGAGCTCGCTGATAACTGTTGCTTATTTCGATCATCCCAAACACACGGATCCTACTAGCTATGGTATTAATGATTACTATGCTTTTGTAAGAAACCAAGTGAAACAGCAAAAAAGTGGAGTTCCTATCAATGGATAAAAATGATCTTATGAATTTATTGAAAAGTCGGAATTGGTATCAGTCTATCGGTATTGACGAAAATACTTATATAGAAGGACGTAGGCAGTCCCGTGAAAGACTGGCTTTAATGGATTGGCCAAAAGATTTTAAGGGTAAAAGTGTATTGGATATTGGTTGCAATCTAGGATATTTTTGCTTAGAGGCAAAAGAAAGAAATGCTGGAAGAGTAATTGGAATTGATTACAGACAATCTTATCTCAAAGCTGCTGAGTCAATATCTCAATATAAGAACTTAGAGATAGAGTATTTGAATATAGATTTATATCAAAATGATTTTCTTCAGTTGCCTAAATTTGATTATGTCTTTGTTTTTTCAGTTTTGCATCGTGCTCGCAATGTCAAGAATGCCATAAAACGCGTTGGAGGCAAAACCAAACATTGTTTGATATTCGAAGGTTTGATAAGCAGCAAACAACCAAATGATTTGTACCTAGAAACAGGTAACAAAAAACGGCACCATAATTTTGTTAGCATTCCTAATATTTGTTTGCTGGAACAGTTATTAAAAAATGAAGGTGCATTTAAAAAAGTAAACATGGTAAACAAATCTTTGCCTACCAAGAATGATATTAATCCAAGATTTATAGTGAAAGCGTACAAATGAGTATAGTCGTACCTGAACGTCTGAAAGATTCGATAGCACATGTATTCAACGGTGCTGTAGTTGGAATTCAATATTTGCGTCCTGATCAAAAGAAGCCTACTTGTTGGTGCATTCAATTAGAAGACGAAAGACAAATAAAATGCCAGGTATATAAAGATAGAGAAACGCTTAATCAAGCAAAGGAGATTTTTGATTTAATCAAAGAAAGAATTCGGTTACCGCAATGCATAGGTTTCGATGATATATATGGATATTTTGAATGGATAGAGGGTGAAAATTGGGGCTTCTACGATCCTTTGTTTGAAAGATTGAAGAAATTTAGTCATCCTGAAAAGATCAATTATCTATGGCTTGGGATAGAAAATATTCCCGCTAACGATAAACTCGAAGTACCTATTAGGAAATTGGCCAAATATCAGGCGACTATTCATAATACTAAACTTTCAAATGATTTAGTAGAAAAGTACTCTCGTTACAATGAAAGAATAACAAAAAAGGATAGAATATACAAAGAATTTGTTACGCTACTTAGTTATGCCAAAAGGGAGGTGTCGGAAGACAACATTAAAAAACTCAAGTCAAGCATGGAAAGAGCATTGGATAATTTGCATGTTGAATGGATAGTTGACATCAGAGATTTTCAGCGTGATAATATTATATTTCAGGATCAAGAGCCTATTATTGTAGATCAGGGTGCTTGGCAAATTCTTCCTTTTTATGAGGCGCGGCTTTTTAGACCACTTACATATTTTTGTAAAACTTCAGAAAGACAATTAATATATATGGATGAATACAGAAAATATAGAGACGTCAATAGTTTTGTAGAAAATAAAGCTTTTTGGCTTTCTGTGGAAATAATGCGTCATTATCGCAGTGCTTTAGTTCACAAAAATATCGAAATACAAGAATGGGCACCTGCCAGAATAGCTCAATTGGCAGAAAGAGCAATATTAGAATGAAAGACAAAAATGCAATAGTAGATTATTGGACAGCTGCTGACATGAAAGAAGCACGCCTTCTCATTGTTTCCGAAAACGAACAATCTTTATGGGAAGGAAAAAAATTAGATAAAATTATCGATTATATCTTAGCTTATAGTGAATCCAATTTGAATGAACAAGTGGTTCTTGATTATGGTTGTGGGATAGGTCGTTTGTTAAAACCTTTGAGCTCAAAAGTTAAATTTATGCATGGCGTAGATATATCGCCAAAAATGATAGAATTATCTGGTGAATTTTGGGATAAATCTGATAATGTTTTAATGAAAGTATGCAATGGTGAAGATCTTTCTATATTTGAAGATCGAATGTTTGATTTTATATACTCTATTCTAGTTTTTCAACATATACCTTATTTGAGGACAATTAAAAATTTATTAAAAGAATTTGCAAGAACATTAAAGCCTAAAGGATATTGTTGTGTGCAGTTTTCCATGCAATATAACAATGAAGACAGTCTGCCAGGATCTTATAGAGGGCATCGTCCCACTGAAGAAGTATGTGTCAAATATTTCAATGAGTGTGGATTAAATGTTATTAAGATTCAGTATTATAAAAGATGGTATTTTGTGTACGCAAAGACAAAAAGTAATAATTCTCCTATATTGTCAGTTTTGTTGCCAGTTTATAATCATGCAAAATATGTAAGTAAGGCCATTGATAGTATTTTGAGCCAGACTTATAAAGATTTTGAGCTGATTATTATTGACGATGCTTCAACAGAGGATTTGATGTCAATTCTAAGCTCTTATACTGATAGTCGGATACGATTGCATAGTAATGATAAAAATATAGGAGTAACCAAAACACTTAACAAAGCTATCAAGTTATCTCGTGGAAAGTATTTGGCGAGACAAGATAGTGATGATATCAGTTTTTCAAAAAGATTTGAGATGCAAATAAAAGCATTTGATAATGAACAAGTGGGTCTTGTTGGAACTTGGGCTCATGCAATCGATTTTAAAGGTGAAGTAGTTCCCAAAACTTATTTGCAACAAATACGTGAAGTGGGAGATTATCAAATCAAAGATTATTTGAAGCAAAAGAATTGTTTGGTGCATGGCAGTGTTATGTTTCGCAAAGAAGTTGTTGATAAAATTGGGTATTATGATCCTGAATTGTATTTTGCTCAGGATTATAATTATTGGTTGCGTATAGCTAAATTTTTTGATATCAAAGTTGTTCAACAAGATTTGTACATTTATCGTAAACACGAGGAAACGGTTCGAAATATAAAAATGAAACAATTCCCTAAAATTGACAGAGAACAGCTTTGTCGAGACAGAGCAACAAAATATCCTATTATTAAAAATGTCTAAAGCAATATCCATTATTATTCCTTTATTTTTTAAGATTAGTGTGGTCAAAGAACTTATTGATTCTTTGCATAACCAGTCGTTCAAAGATTTTGATGTTCATTTTATAAATGATAGTGGTCCAGAAAACTATTCTGCATTAAAAAATATAATAAAACGGCAAGGTAAAGGATTGGATCATTATTATTATGAAACTGGTCTTCCCACTTATACTTATGGGTGCTTTGCTGCTAGAAATATTGGAATAATAAATAGTCATGGTTCTCTAGTGCTGCTTTTGGATGGCAATTCAATTCCTCACTATAGATGTGTAGAAGAGCATATAATTGCTCATATTGAATCCGAAGTTTCTATTATTGTAGGAGGCAAAACTTTTGAGAAAGTAGATTTGTTGGAGAAAAATCTTCCACTTTCTGTTTCGAAAAAAACAGATAGGCAATTAAGTCATATGATTGGTGGAACTAATTTATTCACAGGCAAAAACGCATCTTTTAAAAGGGAAGTGTTTTATAGAATAGGACTGTTCAATGAAGATTTTTTATTTTGGGGAGGTGGAGACAAAGAATATGGAGACAGAATAAAAAAATATGGTTTTGAGATAAGAGTTGCAAGTGATGCTTTGGTTTATATCAATCCTAAAGTTGAGCAAGACACAGACATTGAAAAAAAACGAATGAAAAATAGGAAAATTGAATTAATTCGAGCAGATACATTTCTTCAAGACTTAAGAGCAAAGATAGAGGCAAAAAAAGATGTAGTTCAAAAAGAAGACATGCGGATTCTTTTGCTAGTTGATTTTGAAAATTGGGCTAATGATAGAATTGCTGATAATATTATCAAGTACAATAAGGAAGAAGGTATAACGTATCATAAGATACATTATGCAGACAAAAATCAAGAAGAATTACTTAGTGAAATTGGTCAACATACATACGATATCATTCATCACTTTCCTATAAGCAGAACAGTACTTTCTTGTATAAAGAATTGTAAGCATATAGTTACTTCTGCCAGATATAACGAATCAACAAGATTCCGTATTGTAAAACAAAATTTAGATAATATTGATGCTATTTTTTGTGTGTCTAAACGAATCTATGATTATTGGAAAAATACCAATAAGGCTTATCTGTGTTATAATGGCGTTGATTCAAAAGTATTTAGTGCAGGGTATAAGAGATATATCAAAAGGAAAGAAACATTCGATGAAGATTTTACTTTAGGGCATGTTAGTGGAGGCTCTCCTGTTAAAAGGGTAAAGAGCATTCTTAATCCAGTAATAAAAAGAGTACAAGCGAATAGCATTTTTCGTTCTACAAAAGATGCTGTTATTCCTCATGAAAGATTGACATATCTCTATAAACAGATGCACGTCTTTCTGTTTGCTAGTACAGATGAAGAAGGATTTGGTCTTCCATTGATAGAAGCTGCAGCTTGTGGAGTGATTCCTATTACAACAAATGTTGGGATTGCAAAGGAATTTGTTTTGAGTGGAAGAAATGGATTCATTGTGGAACCAAATATAGATTCTTTTGTTTCTGCCATCAATAAAGTAAAAAAAATGTCCTGGGAAGAATACTATAGAATGGCGCGATATGCGAGAAGATCTGTATTAAAATATGATTGGTACTATACAACTAAACAAATGCAGGAGGCCTATTTTGCAATGTGCAAGAATTCTTAAAGCTCTTCGCAGCAGATGTTTAAATTGGAATGAACAAAATATTGATTGGGTAAAAGTTAATTATTCCAACAGGCAAAAAAATATGGTTACAATTGTTATGCCTGTTTACAATCGAACTATAGAATTAGAAAGAGCAGTGCGCTCGATACTTCATCAAGATTATACAAAATGGAATTTAATAATAGTAGGAGACAGATGCTTATCTCAGACTGCTGAAGTTGCTAACAAGTTTATGAGTGAAGATGATCGTATTGTATTTTTTAATCTTACAAGAGAAAAGGAAAATGCTCATCGTGGATGTGAACAAAGGAATTTTGCTTGTCAGTATCTGGCATACACTCCATATGTAGCTTATCTTGATGATGATAACTATTGGAGGAAGAATCATCTTTCATTGGCTTTAAGATTACTTGAAAATGAAAAATTAGATTTTGTTTATATGGGTGTAGAAGATAGAAGTAAATTTTCTCCCCATGAAGTCATTCGATATAGAAATACAGATTATTATTCATGGAAAGCCAGAAGAATAGATACTTCTTGTTTAGTGCATAAGGCTTTTTTGATTCCCAAAGTTGTATGTTGGCCTGAAGTATATGGTCGTAATGATGTCGATAGGCATTTGGCAGAGCAAATGATCAAAGCTAATATAAGACATAAGGGCAGTTCAAAAGTAACATTAGTGTATTTTGATCATCCAAGAGCAAAGAGAGGAGTAGTGCCTACTGAATATTATAAAATGGTAAAACAGCAGGTTATTCAACAAAGAAAAGGACATATTTTACAATGAAAGTTGTTAAGTCAGAATCTGGTCGTCCAATACGTAGAATTTATGATAGTTTTGAAGAATACTACGAACATCAATTGGTACATGATTTGCCGCATAAACGTAAAGATTTTGCAGTAGATCGCGTTAAAACTATTGCAATAAAAGAATTTGCAAATAAAGTAAAAAGAGGAATGATTCTTGATGCCGGATGTAGAAATGGATATTTAATTAAAGAGCTACCTGCAGACAAGTATACAGTTTATGGCATAGATATGCTCAAAGAATTTAAGCAATTTTATAAGGATCCTAAATTATTTTGTGCTGGTGATTTGCATTCTTTGCCTTATGAAGATAATTTTTTTGATGCAATTTACTGTCGTCATTCGTTAGAGCACTTGCATACTCCTGAAGACTTTGTTGAAGAAGCTAGTAGGACTCTAAAGCCCAATGGATTAATTTTTGTTATTGTCCCCAGAGAACCTAAGCTGGGTGGTACTCA
>SDBV01012454.1_pt1 | contig 10897 bp, 11 predicted proteins | sample 2277081 | NCBI WGS metagenome assembly SDBV01 (sample SAMN10402039, study PRJNA504765) | marine sediment metagenome | isolation source: marine sediment core GS10_PC15, 223 cmbsf | place: Arctic Ocean: Southern Knipovich Ridge | collected 2010
GCCAGAAGTCAATAGATTTGCAAAAATCAAAGTTGTAGGTGTTGGTGGCGCTGGCTGCAATGCTCTCAATTCCATGATATCTCTTCAACAAATCCAAGGTGTGGATTTTGTTGGCGTGAATTCTGATGCCCAAGCCCTGTTGACGTGTCTTGCTCCCACCAAAGTGCAGATCGGTGACCAACTCACCAAAGGTTTAGGAAGTGGTGGAGATCCCGATATTGGTAAAAAGGCCGCCGAGGAGAGTGTCGAAAAACTTCAAGAAATTGTAAAAGATGCCGATATGGTTTTTGTCACCGCCGGTATGGGTGGTGGAACTGGAACTGGTGCTGGACCGGTTCTTGCCGATATCGCCAGAAAAAGCGGCGCCCTTACAGTTTCCGTAGTTACCAAACCGTTTACTTTTGAAGGGGCGCAGAGGAAAGTAATCGCCGAAGATGGTGTTGAAAGTTTGAAGGATAAGGTAGACACCATGATCGTGATTCCAAACCAGAGACTCCTTGATGTTGTTGACAAAAAAATGAGTTTGCTCGAAGCCTTCAAAGTGGCTGATTCGGTTCTTGGACAAGGTGTACAGGGGATTTCCGATATCATAGTTCTTCCTGGTCTGATCAATGTCGATTTTGCCGACGTCCGAACCATCATGACCAATGCCGGTAGTTCTCTGATGGGTATTGGTTTTGGTTCTGGAGATGGACGAGCCATTACCGCGGCCCGAGCAGCAATCGCTTCCCCTCTTCTAGAAGTTTCTATCGAAGGAGCAAAAGGGATTCTTTTCAATATCACTGGTGGAAAAGATATTTCCATGTTCGAAGTAGATGAAGCCGCCAAGATAATTTCTTCGGCCGCCGATAGCGACGCCAATATCATTTTCGGAGCTTCTATAGATGAGGCGATGGCCGATCAAGTGAAGATAACTGTTCTAGCCACTGGTTTCTCCGATGATAAAGTAAGAGCAGTAGAAACAAAAGAAGCTCTTGATTCCCTTCCCGATATAGCGACCGTCGAAGAAGGTAACGGTGCCACCGAAAGCGATGAAGCATCTGACGAATACGACGTTCCTGCCTTTATGCGCCAGCGTTGATTTTCAGATTCGAAAACCCACCCCCATCAAAATAATTTAAAGTAAACTAGCCCCACTATACTTTAATTGAAGTGTCTAATTAGACTTGATGGGCAAATCACCTTGGTGTTCAAGACATTATTTTTGCGAGGGTTTCATTGACAGCCCGTTTTACTGTATAGTATTATCACAGCCAAATGGAAAAATTTAAAGCTAATTTTTTACACCTTTGCGACTCTGCCTTTTTTTCAAAAGAGAATAAATTAAACATAATAGGTATTTTCGATTCGGTTACTGTAAAAAAAATACCAGGAAGTTTATTAAAGACCACTTTAGTTGGTAATATAACCGTTCTAGATAAAAGTCTCACCAATGTTAAATTCATAGTTAATATATCCAATGAGGATGGTATTAATGTATATACTCCTCCAACATTTGAGATGAAAATACCAAAGTCGGTGGACAAGAAAGGCAAGGCTAAAATAGGATTCATACTAGATATTGGAAACCTAAAGTTTACAAAGGTAGGTAAGCATCAAGTTACCTTAAGTGCAAACAATGAAAAAATGGGGGAATTGAAATTCATTGTAAATAAACTAGAGGCGAAAAAATAATGAAAGATTTATCTGTTAAAGAAAAAGCGAACCAAGATTTATTGACATTAGTAGTGAATAAAGCGATGGTTGATAGTGATAAGGTTTTCTCCAATCTCAATACCCATTGGGGTTATTTCGAAACTAATATCATTGAAGAGGGTAATCAAGAGTGGTATTTTTCAGAGGGGTGGCAAATAGCAGAGAAGGAAGCTGAGAATGAGTTCAAAAAAGGTCAATTTAAAACATTTAATAACATGAAAGATTTAATTAAAGATTTGAAGAAATGAGATGTACACAGAGTATGTTCGAAGTAGTCGATTCAGACGTGCTTATAAAAAGTTACCAAATAATATTCAAAATAAAGTCGGAGACGCTCTTCTTAAATTCGAGGAGAATCCCAAATCGCCAGGGTTAAATAGAGAAAAAATACGAAGTGTCGCTGGTGTCTTCGCTATTCGCGTGGATAAAAATTATAGAATAACTTTCCACGAAAAAGATGATAAGTGTTATCTACGGAATGTTGGACAACACAATATCATTGACAAATCCGCCTAAGAACAAAGTCTGATATTAATATTATACTCAGTATCCCTATAGAAACACCAACATAATCTACACCCTTTTTCATAGCTGCCATTTTAGCATTCTTGGTGTAATATACAAAAGATGATGTGTAACCATACAAGTGTAGGGATACTTGTCTGGAAAGACAATAAACTACTGTTGATAGAAAGAAAAAACTTTCCTTTTGGTTTTGCACCGCCAGCTGGACATCTAGATAGCGATTCTTACGAAGAAGCAGCTAAAAGGGAGTTGAAAGAAGAAGTCGGGTTAGAAGCTACAGATTTGAAACTTCTATACGAAGGAAAAGCTGAGAATATCTGTAGAAGAGAAGGTGACGGTTGGCATTACTGGAAGATTTATGAAGCAACGGTTAAAGGTAGAGTTAATCGAAGCCTTGACGAAACAAAACGAGTTGGTTGGTATAGTAGGGAGGAAATAAAGAACTTGGCAAATAAAACTAAGGCTTATCTTGAAGGGAGAATAGGTGAGAACAAGTGGCAAGAAAGTCCTGGTATTGAAACAATTTGGCTTGATTGGTTTAATAAATTGAAAATTACATGAAGCAAAACTCTAAGATAAGGGTAATTACAATCTGCTCAAGTGCCGCTTTTTACAAAGATGTGATTAAAATTGAGCAAGAACTCAAGAGAATGGGTTTCAAGGTAAAAATACCTAAAACAGCTAATAAGATGAGACGGTCAAATAATTTTGATGTTAACCACTACAAAACTTGGTTCAGGAATAAAGCCGATTATCACAAAAAGACACAGCTGATGAAAGAGCATTTCAAAAAAGTTATAGAATCAGATGCTATTTTGGTTCTAAACAAGGAGAAAAACGGAGCTACGGGATATATAGGTGGTAATGGATTAATGGAAATGACGATAGCGTTCCACTACAAAAAACCGATTTTTATTTATGACGACATATCAGATAAATCAAATATAGCAGAGGAGATTTATGGTCTAAATCCCATTTTCATTAACAAAGATTTGAAACTTTTAACTAAAAAGGTTAAGCAGTATTGACTACTTCAAAGTAAGAGGTTAAGATTAGGGAAATAGAGTTCTTAATATTGCTTGATACAGCAAGAAAAATCAGACGAATACGACGTTCCTGCATTCATGCGCCAAAGATAAAAACCTATTGACAGCTAAGGGCTAAAATTATATATTTACGGTGGGCCCCAAAATCCGCCAGCCGGCGGAGCTCCCAAGGGCCTTTTTTTAATTGTGTAGAAGTATTAATCTTTAGGGCAGGATGGCAAAACGGGCAGGTACTAAATACATTTTTGTTTCGGGTGGTGTCATTTCCGGGATCGGAAAGGGCGTCGCTGCTTCTTCGATCGCTCTACTGCTGAAATCGCGGGGTTATTCTGTCACTGCTATAAAAGCCGATCCATATTTAAATATAGATGCAGGGACCTTGAATCCAATTGAACATGGTGAAGTATTTGTCCTAGATGACGGTATGGAGTGTGATCAAGACTTAGGTAATTACGAGAGATTTTTGGACCAAAGTCTAAATTCCTCAAACTATATGACCACGGGTCAAATATTCAAGTCGATAATAGAGAGAGAAAGAGCCCTTGGTTACCACGGTAAAACAGTCGAATTTTTCCAAGACCCACCCCGAGAAATAGTCGATAGAATCAAAAAATGTGCCGAAGAAAACGAGGCTGAAATTGTTTTATTTGAGGTCGGTGGCACCGTAGGAGAATATCAAAACCTGCTATTCTTAGAAGCAAACCGTATATTGAAACTGGAGCACCCCGAAGACGTCCTTCATGTTCATGTCACCTATTTACCTATCCCACCTTCTCTTGGGGAGATGAAATCAAAACCGGCGCAGATGTCTATACTACAATTATCCGCGTCTGGTATTACGGCCGATGTCGTCCTCACCCGGTCCAATTTACCAGTTGACAACAGAAGGAAAGAAAAAATCGCCCTTGCTTGTGGCTTAAACAAAGATGATATCATTTCTGCTCCTGATATAGAGAGTATTTATCAAGCACCCTTAAATTTGGAGGCCGAAAAATTATCGGATAAGATTTTGGGTAAGCTCCATATTTCACCAAAGACAACGGACCTGAAAATATGGACAAGTATGGTAGAAAAGCTGTTAAAAGCCACTAAAAAAGTAAAAATAGCGCTGATTGGAAAATACTTTGCTACCGGCGATTTTACCCTGTCAGATGCTTATCTTTCTGTTATCGAGGCTTTGAAGCATGCTTCTGCCCAGCACCACGTAAAACCGGAACTGTCCTGGATAGACTCGGCCAGGATAGAAAAAGAAGGCGCAAAAATACTGGAAAATTATGATGGGATCATCGTACCGGGTGGTTTTGGCAGCCGGGATGTGGAAGGAATAATAAGCGCCATAAAATTTGCTCGAGAAAACAAAGTTCCCTATTTTGGCCTATGCTATGGATTGCAGCTGGCGACAGTGGAATTTGCCAGAAATGTTGCCAAAATGCCAAAGGCTCACACCACAGAAATAGATAGTAAGACGCCCTATCCAGTTATAGATATCATGGAGGAGCAGGAGAAATTGATGGTTGGCAAGGATTACGGGGGGACAATGCGGCTTGGGTCATTCCCGGCCAAATTAAAAAGAGGTTCCGTTGTCCAAAAGTCCTATTCAAAAGAGACTATAAATGAAAGACACCGGCATCGCTTTGAATTTAATGATACATTCAGAAGTAAACTAGAGAAAAGCGGCTTAATAATTTCTGGAACAAGCCCCAACGGGAAATTAGTAGAAGTAATTGAAATTGCTGACCACCCGTTTTTTGTTGGTACTCAGTTTCACCCTGAATTTACCTCCAGGCCTTTAAATCCCCATCCGCTTTACCTCTCTTTCATCGGAGCAGTTCTAAAGACAGGTAAGAACAAATAATCACCAAGACCCAGGAAAATATATCTCTAGGTGCAAGATAAGGTTTTAGAATTGATTTAGAGAATTTTGGACTCGGAAAAATCAGGGAATACAGTTTTTTGAAGATCCAATTTGCTCTTCCGGGCAATTTTTAAGAAATTAAAAATGTGGGATACCCCGGCCAAATTTACCCTTTTTTTGTTAGTCAAATAGCGGATAAATTGGAGACGATTTATGTCCTTTTGCGAGTAGCGCCTTCTATTTGTTTTCGTTCTCGAGGGCACCACTAGGTTTTCGGCTTCATATATCATCAATGTTCGGGGGTGAACGCCCATGATTTCCGCGGCCACTGAGAGAGTAAATAATGGTTTTGTGTCTTCAGATTTCATCAAACTTTTTTCCCGTTGGATTGTAAAAAAAGATAGAAACGATTTTAAACCAGCAATCAATACTACAATATTATCTGATCTGATCGCAAGTACTTAAGAGTATAGTCAATATCGGAATTGTACAACAGAAAATAATGCAGTGTAGCTTATAAAAGTACTTGACAGTATATGTACATTAAGTTACATTAATATTGTAAGGTATTGTTATAGTAATATACTAAATTAAGATAAACTTGACAGCCAAATAGTAAACCTAGTATTGTGTTAGATTCAAGCGAGAGGAGGTGAAAAACAAAAAATCTTAACCCTTGGAATAACTAGATTGTACTGAGATGTATTTCCAAGCAAAGATAATTAAGATATGCCAATGACCACTGAAGAAGCTGGCAGGCGTGGCGGAATTGCAGTTAAGAAAAAATACGGCCCATCCTTTTACGCTGAAATCGGTAGGAAGGGGGGTCAAGCCACCAAAAAAATTTACGGACCAGATTTTTATTCTAAAATAGGCGAGAAAGGTGGTGAAGCCGTAAAAGAAAAACACGGTCCTGCTTTTTACTCCGAAATAGGAAAAAAAGGCGGTAGAAGTCGCGCTCGTAAACAAATGGAGTTTGAATTTTAAGTTTGACGACTCCGAGTTGCCAAAAACCTCTCGTTTTCATTTCGGGAGGAGGAATAATATAGCCCTAAAATTAAAATATTAAGTAAAAACCCTCAAATATTTCAAAGTGATCTGTTTCACCGATATGTAGATCACATTACCCATCATTCACCGAATTGATATATAATAGAAAACTATGTTCAAGCCCGTTTCAACAAATCCAGATTTTTCCCAATCTGAAAATCGTATTATTGAGCACTGGAATAAATCCAAATTAGTCAAAAAATACCTAAACAAAAACCAAAATTCAAAAAGAAAATTTAGTTTTATAGATGGCCCTATAACGGCCAATAATCCTATGGGTGTTCATCATGCCTGGGGGAGAACTTACAAAGACCTGTGGCAAAGATTTTTTAATATGCGTGGTTTTGCCCAGCGGTTTCAAAACGGTTTTGACGAACAAGGGTTATGGGTAGAAGTCGAAGTCGAACGAGAACTAGGGCTGAAGAATAAAAAAGATATTGAGAATTTAGTCGAAGGTAGCGTATATGAAAGCCTGGCCAAATTTGTAAATCTTTGTAAAGAGAGGGTCAAAAAATTCTCTTCAGTTCAGACTGAACAAAGCAAACGACTTGGCTATTTTATGGATTGGGACAACTCTTACCACACTTCCTCAGACGAAAATAATTATGCTATTTGGCATTATCTCAAAAACATTCATGAAAAAGGCTGGCTTTATAAAGGTCGTGATAGTGTTCCTTGGTGTCCTCGTTGTGGTACAGCAATATCACAACACGAAATATTGACCGAAGAATATAAAGAAGTTTTTCACAAATCGGTGTATTTCAAGCTTCCCATAAACGAGCGAAAAAACGAATATTTACTGGTTTGGACGACAACCCCTTGGACTATTCCCGGAAACGTTTCTGTTGCCGTAGATCCCAAAAAGGAATATGTCACCACCGTGGAAAACCTGATTGTACTAAAAGAAGCTGCCAAAAAGCTGGGACTAAAATCGAAAAATCGGATAATGGGAAAAGAACTAATCGGTTTAACGTATGTTGGTCCTTTCGATCACCTACCTCGTATCAAAGAGGCAATTGGAAAAACGGGTCATACAGTAATTGGGGCTGACCAACTAATAACCGAAGAAGAAGGGACTGGATTGGTTCATATCGCCCCCGGTGCCGGTGAAGAGGACTTCAAGATTTCCAAAGAGCAAAAATTGCCGGTAATTGAATTGATCGATGAGGGCGCAAATTATTTGCGAGATTTAGGGGAATTTTCCGGTAAAAACGCCAAGAAACATCCAGAACTAATAATCGAATATTTGGAAAGCAAAGACCACGGGAAGTACTTATTTAAAGTGGAAAATTACAAACATCGGTATCCTACTTGCTGGCGTTGTAAAACCGAATTGGTTTGGAGAGTGGTGGATGAGTGGTACATAAATATGGATGGAAAGGATGAAAAAACCGGTATTACTTATAGAGAAATGATAAAAACTGCCATCAAACCAAAGTCTAGATGGGTCCCTGATTGGGGGTATGATCGGGAATTGGACTGGCTAAATAATATGCATGATTGGTTAATATCCAAAAAACGTTACTGGGGTTTGGCACTACCAATTTGGGAATGTAAAAAATGCGGAAATTTCGATGTTTTAGGGTCAAAAGACGAACTCAGGAAAAAATCTATAGAAGGTTGGGATAAATTTGAAGGAAATAGTCCGCATCGGCCTTGGGTCGATCAAGTGAAAATAACATGTTCAAAATGTGGTGAGAAAACAGAGCGCGTCAAAGATGTGGGTAATCCTTGGTTGGATGCGGGAATAGTCCCATTCTCAACTTTGAAGTATTTCGAGGACCCGAAAAAATGGAATGAATGGTTTCCGGCCGATTTTATAACTGAATCTTTCCCAGGTCAGTTTAAAAATTGGTTCTATTCCCTTCTTGCTATGTCAGTTGCTCTTAGCGGCGTGGCACCGTTCAAAAAACTATTGGGTTACGGTAGTGTTCGAGATGAAAAAGGAGAAGAGATGCATAAGAGCAAAGGTAACGCCATTGAGTTCAATGTGGCCGCCGAAAAGATAGGAGTAGATGTGATGCGCTGGTTGTATTTGCGAACTAAGCCAGAGCACAATGTAAATTTTGGTTATCATGTGGCTGATGATGTAAGACGATTTTTTCATCTGCGTCTTTGGAATGTATATTCATTTTTTATTACTTACGCCAATATTGATAACTGGAAACCAAACAAAGAGGAATTCAAACCTACTAATGTACTGGATAAATGGATTTTTTCTCGTATGCACGGCAGTATGGTTAAGATAACAGAAGCATTGGAAGGGTACGATGCTGCTGAAGCGGCCGGACTCGCAGAGATATTCATTGTAAATGATCTTTCGAACTGGTATGTACGACGTATAAGAGAAAGAGTAGGTCCTGCGGCTGTCAATGGAAAAGATAAAAACGATGCGTATCAAACTCTTTGGGAGGTTCTGAGCACTTATACCAAATTATTGGCCCCAATGATTCCGTTTATGACTGAAGAAATTTACAAAAACCTAACGGATAAGGAATCTATTCACCTAGAGGATTGGCCAGAAGCCGATGAAAAATTTATAGACGATTCTTTAGAAGTGCAAATGACACAGGTAAGGGGACTGGCTGAGATAGGACATTCGCTGAGGAAAGAGCATAAACTGAAGGTAAGACAGCCATTAAATTTGTTTACCTATGGAGAAAAATACAAAAAACTCCCTCCTGAATTGGAGAATGCTTTAAAAGCTGAGCTAAATGTAAAAAATATTAAGTTTGACGATAAGCACCCTTCTTCAATGGATTGGAAACTAACTCCCGAGCTTGAAGAAGAAGGGAAGGCTCGAGATCTAATCCGTGAAATTCAACAAAAACGCAAAGAAGCAAAAGTCGCATACAACGATAAAATTTCAGTTTATTTACCTTCTTGGCCCCAAGAATTCGAAGAAATGATTATGGTCGAGACTTTGGCTAATAAATTAATAAAAGGGAACCACCTTCAAATTGAAAAAATTCAGGATTGAAAAATGATCGTCTTTGTAAAAAAGATCGATTTTCTGCTTCTTCTGCCCGCCCTTCTCCTCTCATCACTAGGGGTATTAATGATTTATAGTATTTCATTTGAGTCGGACCCTTCGTTTTTTGTTCGTCAACTCGCCTATGTTGTTTTTTCAGTAATAGTATTTTTTATCATCGGTTCGATAAATTTTAAATCAATAAGTGCGTTTTCCTATCTTTTCTTTTTTTTATTGCTGATACTTTTACTGCTAACTTTCGCCTTTGGTATAGAAGTAAGAGGTTCAACTAGGTGGATCGATCTTGGATTTATAACGGTACAAGGATCAGAGATCGCTAAGCCAATATTTCTTTTGACCCTAGCCCATTTCTTATCAAGAAATTCTTCATCACATGTTAGATTTTTCTTGCTTTCGGTGGCTTTCACATCTGTTCCAGTACTCTTGATAGCATCACAACCAGATTTAAGTAACAGCATCATTTTGTTATCAACCTGGTTTTTTGCTTTGTTTATTGCCGGCGGAAGTTTACTGTATATCTCTCTGCTTACTTTTTTGGCGGTAGTATCGGTACCTATGATTTGGAGTTTTGTATTAAAGAGTTATCAACAAGCCCGGATACTCACATTTTTTAACCCTAGTATTGATCCTTTAGGGTCGAGTTACAACCTAGTCCAGGCTCTTATCGCTTTAGGTAGCGGCGAGTTTTTTGGTAGAGGGTTGGGACGAGGAACCCAATCACACTTGGATTTTTTGCCTGAGGGTCGTACCGATTTCATCTTTGCGGCAACAGGTGAAGAATTGGGGTTTATTGGGATTAGTTTGATTATTGTAATATTCACCCTTTTGATATACCGCCTTCTTCAAAAAGGGCGCGAAGCTAAAAATATTGAAAGTTCAATATTTATTTTCAGTACGGCATTTATTTTGACGATCCAATTTTTTATAAACGCCGGAATGAATATGGGTATTTTTCCAGTCAGTGGTATTACCCTTCCCTTTGTTTCATTTGGCGGTAGCTCGATCGTTGCTAGCTTTGTTTTACTTGGACTTGTTCAATCGGCATCGGGGAGTAATAGTATTTGATATACTTTTTCCCGGTTGACAGGAACAATTCCAGCCTATATTATTTATACGATTATTATTTGGTAATAAATAAAAATGAAATACGCAGTAATAAAAACTGGTGGTAAGCAATATAAAGTTAGTGAGGGACAAACCCTTGAAATAGAAAAGTTAAAACAAGCCTCTAGTAAGGCGGATTTGGACAAAAACTCCAAGGTAGATTTTGATGAGGTTCTTCTTTTGGTAAAAGATGAAAAGGTCAAGATAGGCCAACCTTTTGTGAATGCAAAGGTAAGTGCCAAAGTGGTTGACCAGGTTAAAGATAAAAAAATAAACATTCTCAAATACAAAGCAAAAACAGGCTATTCGCGTAGAGTGGGGCATCGTCAACAAAAAACCAAAATACTGATAGAAAAAATTGGAGCTGTTACAGGAGAAAAAAAATAAAGGAAGATTCTTATGGCTCATAAAAAAGCGGGTGGCTCAAAAGCCAATCAGGGCACAAACGTAATCGGAAAAAGACTAGGTGTAAAAAAATATGCCGGTGAAGTGGTAAATCCCGGCGATATTATCATTCGTCAACGGGGCACCCAATTTCACCCCGGAACGGGTGTAAAAATCGGCAGAGACTATACTATTTTTTCAATCGGTGAGGGTGTAGTTTCAGTCCGCAACAAAAAGGGTAACAAG
>SDBV01012455.1_pt1 | contig 10896 bp, 11 predicted proteins | sample 2277081 | NCBI WGS metagenome assembly SDBV01 (sample SAMN10402039, study PRJNA504765) | marine sediment metagenome | isolation source: marine sediment core GS10_PC15, 223 cmbsf | place: Arctic Ocean: Southern Knipovich Ridge | collected 2010
ACGATACCTGGCATGGTTTGACCCTCCCTGGTCGTTGTGCGCCATCCGAAATCGCAGAGATTAGACACGAAATAGCCCATTTTCACAATGCCGTTTGAAAGATTGCAAAAGTCCAGTTAGAACTTAAAGGTCTGACCGTCATCGGCCCACGATGACTCTCGTCGTGGGGCGCTTTGCGTTAGGTGCCGGTACGACGTCGGCCCGTCTCCGGAGGCCCAAACCCGAGTTCTGGAAACTCGTGTTCGTGACCACGTATAATCCGTCGCACCCATGACCGAGCCACTTCCGAGTCATCCGTTGGTTGTTGGAGCAACGTCTCGAATTCGGAGCGACCTAGACGGTCCAGGTGTGTGCGTTGCGGCTGGGAAGAGCCAAGCGACCGGTTTGCTTCGATAACGTCCGTTCGCAATCGATCGATGTGACGCTCGTAAAGCTCATACAGCCGGTCCATCCGTTTTGCGGTCCATTCCATTGATCAATCCTCCATAATTCCGCGTAGTATGAAACATTTCCGCCAAGACGGGAAGTCAATCTGGGCAAGAATTGGAGAATTTGTCGTGAGTACGCGCATCCCGCCATGCCCCCGCAGAACTACATCCGTACGGCTCAACGGTACCGTCTGCCGCGCGATGGATGCTTGGTCACCGCTTCGCTTTGCCCCAGCTATGCCGACGACGGCAATGAACGAAACCACGACAACACGGAGAACGTTTATAAAGAGTGCTGGACTGGGGGTGGCTACACGTACGGTGGAGTAGCGACTCCCGTAACTCATGAAGTTCGAGCATTAAACGCCGTTGTCGGCGGGCAGAGCTCGCCGTGCAAGGGAAGCCGTGGAGCACTCGTGGATGTCGCTTGTCAGAGGTCCATCTTGCCCATCACGACGAAGGTTGCACCCGCGGCGATTGCTCCTAGGACCACCGCGGCCACGGTGTCCATCATGCTGACGCTGTCGAGGAGGGCCATTGTCAGGACATACAGCATGACGACCGAGTTGAAGGCCACGAACGCGATCTTGCCGCGTTGGGCCGTCTTTTCTTCCCGCGAGAGGGTCGAGGATTCCCGCTTCTTGGCTGCCGGTTTGGCTGCCGGCTGCGGACTCGCCGACGGCGCTGCGGCCGGGGCGACGGCGTCGCGGGGATAGTACTTGGCCACGGCCGCGTTGATGCCGGCCGCCGTGCATAACACGGTTCGCACGGGCATCTCGAACCGTAGCCGGAGCTCTTCCTCGACGTCGGGGACCAGCGGGTTGGGCGAGGCGACCAGCAGTTGCTCGGCGTCGATCCTTACGGGAACGCACGAGTGTTGCCGGGCCAGCGTGGGTGGAACCCGGGGAGCCAAGGTTTCGTCGATGCCGATGTCTTCCAACTCGATATAGGGCAGCCCGACCGATTCGGCATAAGCCAGCATCACCGTCTCGGCCGGGATCAGCTTCTGTTGAACTAAGGCGTCGCGAACCTCCAGCCCGATCGCGTCGGCATAACTGCGGGCCTTTTGGAGTTGATCGCGATCGACCGACTGGTTGGCCAGAAGGACTTCTTCCAGCGTTCGCCGCCGGCCTTCGCCTTGATCCTCGCGTCCCAGCGAGGCGTCGTATTCCCGTTTTCGCTGGGCGTCGGTCAGGCAGAGCATGACCGTGGCCAGTTCGTTCAGCAGCTCTTGCGACTGCCGGGCGTAGTCGCCGGTGGCGAACTTGCGCACATGGGTGTTCATTTTCCGGTAATGTTCGCGGATCTTCGGCACGTTGTCTTCGAACTGCTTCAGCCGCAGAAGCTGATAATAGTCCAACGGCCGGGCCGTCTCTTTGATCCCCAACCATTCGCGATAAACGTCAAGCTGTTCGGACATGGAACCCGACTCCCATTCTGCCTACTGCTCACTGCATACTGCCTACTGCTCACTGACTCACTCTACCATATACTCACTTGCGAGTCTCGCGTAAGCGTCGATTTGCTGTTTGCTGAGCCCGCTGCTTCGTTCGATTTCGATGGTGGCTTGCCGCTCGGCCGTTTTGGCTTGGGCCTCGACCTTGATCCGACCCGACTCGTCGAACGAGTAGGTCACCTCGATGAGCGAACCCTTGGGCAAATTGGGTGGCAACTCGGTAATGCGGCATTTGCCCAGCAGCGAGCAGGCCCGCGGGTCCGGCGCGTCGCCCTCGATCACCTGCACGCTCACCCGCTGTTGGTTGTCCTCATTGGTTTCGAAGGTCTGCGTGACCTTGGCCGGCAAGGCCGAATTGCGCGGGATCATCAGGTGATTGATGTCCTTTCGGCTCTTGGGATTGCGCGCCAAGACGCCCAGACCGTGCGAGTTGACGTTCTCCTGTTTGACCGAGGCGAGCATTTTGCGGACCCGTTCGACCAGTTCACTCTTCTCGCCGCGGTTCTTCACGTCGAGGATGGCGGCATGGATCGCGGCGCCCTGGGCCACGGCCGTGTGGGGGGAAATCTCGTCGAACGGTTTTTGGCCGGTGAGCTGCTCGAGCATCCTGGGCACTTGCGGCATCAGCGTCGATCCGCCGACCATCACCACCGCATCCAATTGCTCGGGCGTGATGTGCGCCTGCTCCATAACTAACAACGTCGTGTCGGCCGTGCGTTGCAAGAGGTCGGCCGTTAAGGTTTCGAACTGATCCCGCGTGACGGTCACCGAGACGGCCTTGCCTTCGTGCCGGCAGGCGATCGTAGCCTGCGTCTGCTCGGAGAGGTCGAGCTTGGACAGATCGCAATCGTTTTGCAGCACCTGGACCGTGGCGGCCGACTCGTGGATGTCGGCGCCGTGTCGCGATTGGAACTCCTTGGCCACATGGTCCAACAAGCGATCGTTCCAGTCGACGCCGCCCAGTCGCACGTCGCCGTCGGTGGCCAGTACGCGGAAGTGGGTGGGCGTATAGCGGACCACCGTCACGTCGAACGTACCGCCGCCGAGATCGAAGATCAAGGCAGTTCGCGGTTTCGCATGGCTGGGCCCGACGGCGCCGAGTTCGCCGCGGTGCCAGGCATAGGTCAGCGTGGCGGCGGTCGGCTCGTTGATGATGTCGATCACGTTAAGCCCGGCGATGCGGCCGGCGTCCTGGGTGGCCTTGCGCCGCGCATCGTTGAAATAGTAGGGCACGGTAATCACCGCGTTGCCGATCTTGCCGAGCCGTTTCTCCGTGTCCTGGCGAAGCTTTTTGAGAATCAAGGCCGAGAGGAACTCGGGCGTGATCTCCCGGCCGTCGAAGGTCCGCTTGAACTGCGTGTCCCCCATGTGGCGTTTGATCCGTTCGACGACATTGTCTGGATCCTCCATGGCCGCCCGCATCCGGTTCGGGCCGACCACCACATGGCCTCCCTCAACCAGCAACACGAGACTCGGCGTCTCCTGCTGCTCATCCTCGTTGAGAATCGTCACCGGAGTACCGTCGTCGTCGAGTCGGGCGATCGACGAGAACGTCGTTCCCAGATCGATTCCTACCGTGTGGCCTTCTTTGAACTGCATGGTTGTCACTTTCGTCGATGGTCCGGGTGTGTGCCGAGGAAGCAGCCTTGCACGATTTTAGGAAGTAGGGTGGGTCGAGGCACGAAGACCCACGCAACACTAAATGACGAAATCCGAAATCCGAATGACGAAGCACGTTTGTTCCTTTCGTCATTCGTGCTTCGTCATTATCCTCTATCTAGAGTTCCTCTTCATATTCCGAATCCTCCGCCGGTTTCTTGGGCTTCGGTTTCTTAGGCGGTGGTTGCGTCGGGGGCGCTTCGGCCTGTAGGAATTGGATCCCGCCAGCCACGGCGAACAGGTAGGGCCGGAAGCGTTCGTCCGTACCCTTGAGGGCTCGAAGTTCCAGGGTGTACTTCCGACCTGCGACGACCGTCTCGGCAAACACGCGCTCGATGATTTTCTTTTTCACTCTCGCCCGCCGCCGGTAGGTGATCCCCACAAAACGCTTGACCTCGACGGGCGTAATCTCGTCGGCCAGGCGGGCCGTTTTTCCGTCTTGCTCCAGTAGGGCCGAAACTTGCTCGGCAAATTCGTCTACGTTGTCCTTCGAGACGTTAAACACATCCTCGTAGTCCTCGGCCGTGAGCATAATGGTCGGATAGCGCAACTTGGGCGACGATTTGAAGCGGACGATCCACTTGCTGTCGCGCGACGGAATATGCCAACCCGCCGGTGGAGCGACCACAATCCGCCCGTCGTCCAAGGGGTCCATCGGCTCACCCAGCTCGGGAAGATCGCCCACGCGGAGCGTTTTCGATTCCTTCGAGACGGGAGCCTTGGGCGAGCCGCCGCATCCGGACAAGACGATCGTCAACGATACGAGCAGAGTCAGTAACGATTGGGCCAACAAGAACTGGGAGAACGTTTTCATGGTCGCACGGAGAAAACAGGTATCACGGTCGCCACCAAAAACGGAAATGCCGAAGCGGAAATCACGCCGGTCTTCCTGATTGTCGACCGACATCCGCGACGTGTCGCCGAACCTATTCCTCGATCACTTCCTTGACGAGCTGCACAAAATGCGGTGTCTTGCCTTTGGCCATCAAGTCTTCCGCCTTCTTGTCGGCCTGCTTGCGTTGGCTGTGTTCGAACAGCGCCACGCGCCTCAAGGACTGATTGAATACCCCCCAAAAGGCCTTGAGCCGCACTTCCTTGACGACTTTCGCGCGAGACTTGCGTTTGGTCGCTTTTTTCTTGACCGTCTTCTTTTTGGTCGTTTTTTTGGCTTTGGCCTCCGTTTCTTCACGCTCGGCGGCCTCGCTCTCTTCGCGTAACTCTTTTCTGTTCAGTATCTTACGAGCCATTTTTTCTTTCCAGGAAGGATTGCGATCGACCCGGCAGACGCAGACATGACACCAACGAACCTGCCACCCAAAAGGTCTGCTTCAGTTCAAACCTCTAACATAACCGATTTCCCGGCCACCGGCCAGTGGGACATCGTGGAAAGATTTCGACCGCTAAACTTCATTGGCCGGTTGCTAGGAGCAGGCCGATTTGGCACGCACGCCGGAATTCGAGCAGGTCCAGCCGCTCGTTGGTTGTATGGGCGTTTTGTTGACCACAGCCGAACGAGGCCGTGGGGATCCCTCGCTGCGTGAGCCAGTTGGCGTCGAGCCCGCCGTTGGCGATGGCTAGGACCGGGATGGTTCCCAGTTCGGTGACGGCTCGTTCGGCAGCCAGGATGCTCGGCTCGTCGTAGGCCAGTCGATAGGCCTCGTAGTCGAGCCGGCCGTCGAACTCCACTTTCCCGCATGATCGTTGCTGGTTGCGGACTTCTCGGGCGGCGCGGGTGAATGCCCGTTCGATGGCCCGAACGATTTGACGTCGGAAGGCCTTGTCATGGCTTCGTGCCTCGGCCTTCAGTTCGACCAGCGGTGTGACTACGTTGGTGGCGTCGCCGCCTTGGATCGCGCCTATGTTGGACGTGCCTAAGCGGCCGTTCTTCTCGATCTGCCCGTGCCACCCTTCGCGATGCAATTGGGCCACGGCCAGCGAAGCGATCGTAATCGCGCTGACCCCCTCTTCGGGCGCACCACCGGCATGGCTGGCGATTCCGGTCACTCGGATGTCCATACGATATCCGCCGGTCGCCCCGACGGTAATTTTGTCGGCCGCCCCGCCGTCGAAGTTGAAGGCCAGCTTGGGTTTACCCAGCATCCCCAGCCGCGCGTGCCGGGCGCCGTGTATTCCGGTCTCTTCCTGCACGGTCCAGAAGAAGGTGACCGGTGGATGGGGTAACTTGCTTCGTAGGATTTCCACCGCCGCGGCCAGCACCACGGCACAGCCGGCCCGATCATCGGCCCCCAAGGCCGTCTGCTTGTCGGCCGGAACGACCCAGCGTCCGCGGCGCACGGGCTTGGCTCCTTGGCAAATCGGCACGGTATCGGTATGGGCCACCAGCATTCTTCGCGGACCGCGCAGGGTGCCGGGCAGTTTGCAGGCCAGATTGCCGATTTCACCGCCGTATAGGCTGCGGCGATGGGCCTGATCGAACTGAATGGCCGAGGCAGGGGCCCCCGCTCGGCGGAGTTTCTTGACGATCAGTTCCATCACCCGGCCCTCTTGGCCGCTGCCACCCGGGGTGGCCAGGAGTTCAAGGACCAGTTTTTCTGCGCGGTTGATGAATTGTTTGTTCATGGTGGTTTGTCCAATATCGTATTGCGTAACGTGCGGTTGCCCCTATGATAGCTTAGTGGGCGGAGAATGATAGCGCCCACGGAAGAACGGAAAAACGCTGGGCCCTACTCTCCAATGGACGGGGCCCAGCCGCTAAACGATTTGACCGGAGCATACGCGCCCTATGCGAATTTTTCTTGCCGGCATTATTCAGGGTTCCCATACGGGGCCGTTGGTTCACGATCAGGACTATCGGCGGCGGATCGAGCGGTCGCTGGCCGAGCATTTCCCTTCGGCCGACATTTACGATCCCCAGGCGAATCACCAGAATTCGATCGAATATGAGGACACCTTGGGCCGGGATGTGTTTTTCGGTCACAACGAGATGTGTCGCGAGGTCGACGTCCTGCTGGCCTTCGTGCCGGAGGCCTCGATGGGTACGGCCATCGAGATGTGGGAGGCCTATCAGCACGGCGCGGCCGTAATCACCATCAGCCCGCTGGTACACAATTGGGCCGTGAAGTTCCTAAGCCACGCCATCTACCCGGACGTCGAAACGTTCGAGGCGGCCTTGCAAGACGGCCGGGTGGCGCGACAGATCAAGCAAGTTCGAAACGGCTGAACTTACTTGATCGAATCGAGCATCTCGATGATCTCTTCCTCGGGCAAGGTTTCCGCATCGGCGTCGAGTTGCAGGATGACCGGTCCGTAGGGCCCTTCGAACGAGCCTTGCACTCGGATCCGGGGAGTCTGCGAGACGGTGCTGAGGCCCTTGGTGATGGTGAACGTGGCCGGCTTGCCGCCGATCTCGACCTGCTTCTCGTAAGACTCCGTGGGCTGGATGCCTCCGTATTGCCCCGCGTGCTGCTGGAATGTCTGATCGGACGAACGTTGCATTTGAGCCTGGTTTTGCCCGGCGGTCGCCTTATCCATGGCAAACAGTTGTAGGGCACTCTCGCCCTGTTGGTCTTGATAGATCACGAAGACCATGAGACGCTGATCGGTCAGCGGAATCTTCATATCCATGGACATTTTCGGGGTGAGCTGTTCGGGTACTTCGATTTGGGCGATCTTCCGCGTGACTTCGGCGATGATGGCCGGATCTTGGCTCATCGACTCCTCCAACTGCTCCATCGTGTCTTCGACCAAAGCGATGATCTTGGGGCCAAACCAGAGCAGCCCCGCGCAACAGAGCATGACCATCAGCAAAAAAGCAATCGCCAGCCCGATCAGGACCTTGGCGGCCGTGCTCATGCCTGGTTTTTTGGGGGGCATTTCGGGAGAAGACATCTCGTACGGGTCGTGGGACATGGTTTTGGCTCCCTCCGCTAGGGTTACGAACGAGCTTCAAGATGGCCACATTCTCCACTCTCGGCCAATCCGTGTCAATCCGAAGTGGGGATTGATCGGCTGTGGCAAATGCTTGATGATCGGGAGATGGTCGCGTCTGCCGACACCTTGCCGACCCGCCGAGTACTCACGGAGCTATGCCCTAGATGCTTGATCTGCTGGAACTAACGCCTCAACAATTGCAGGCCTGGTTCATTGACCAGGGGCTGCCCGGCTATCGGGCTGGGCAAGTGCGGCGGTGGGTATTTGACAAACGAGCGGTCGACTTCCAGCAGATGACGGATCTGGCCCAAGGAGTCCGCGCCCATCTGGCCGACAAGTTTCAGGTCTTCACTTCCCGTGTGGCCCAGCATCAGCAGTCACCCGACGGGACCGAGAAACTGCTCTTGGAATTGTCCGACCACCAGCAGATCGAATGCGTGTTGCTGCGCGATGACAAGAATCACCACACGGCCTGTATCAGCACGCAAGTCGGGTGCGCCATGGGATGTGTGTTTTGTGCCAGCGGGCTCGACGGGTTGGCTCGCAATTTGACCACCGGCGAGATCCTCGAACAGTTACTCCACTTGCAACGGCTGCTGGACCCGGGCCAGTTGGACCCAGACCAGTTGGACCCAGACCAGTTGGACCCAGACCAGTTGGACCCAGACCAGTTGGACCCAGACCAGTTGGACCCAGACCAGTTGGACACTGCCCAGCGGCTCAGTCATATCGTGGTGATGGGCACCGGCGAGCCGTTGGCTAACCTCGACGCCTTGCTGCCCGCGCTGGCGGTCGCCACGGCCGAGGACGGACTGGGGATCAGCGCCCGGCGAATCACGATCTCGACAGTCGGCTTACCCGAGGGGATCCGCCGATTGGCGGCCGGTGGGCCTTCGTATCATCTGGCCGTCTCGCTGCACGCGCCCGACGATCGGTTGCGCGAAGAGTTGGTGCCGGCCACGCGCCGCTGGCCGATCGCGTCGGTGCTGGCCGCGGCCGACGAGTATTTCCAGCAGACCGGACGCCGGGTGACCTACGAGTATGTGCTGCTGGCCGAGGTAAACGACCAACCGGAACACGCCCGGCGCCTGCTGGCTCTGTTGAAAGGCCGGCCGGCGCTGGTTAACGTGATTCCGTTGAACCCGATCCCGGAACTGCCCTATCGCACGCCCTCGCGAGCCGCGACCGATCGGTTCGTCGAAATCCTGCGGCAAGGCGGGCTGAACGTGCAAGTCCGCTACCGCAAGGGCGAGCGAATCGACGCCGCCTGCGGGCAGTTGCGGCGAAGGGCCACCCGGGCGGGGCTCGCCGAGCAGGACAAAACCGGGTAGAATGGCGTCACTCCGTTTAGCGGCCGGGCTTGCCCGGCGTTATGAATCGACTCTTGCAAGTTTGTCCCCTCTCCCTCTGGGAGAGGGTTAGGGTGAGGGCGATTCACCGAGAGATTCACCGAGAAACGTCTTTCCTATGCCCTCACCCCCGGCCCCTCTCCCAAAGGGAGAGGGGACAAATATCATGCCAACTTCAGTGAAGCATTCCACCTCGCGAACCGAAATCGCCGGCATTGCGGTCGGCGAGCTTGTACGGCAGTTCGGCACGCCGACGTTCGTTTACGATGCGGCTACGATCGTTCAACGGGTGAAGGACCTGGCGGCGTTCGACCATCTTCGCTATGCCCAAAAGGCAGCCTCGAATCTGGCGATCCTCGATCTGGTCCGCCGGCAAGGGGCGTTGGTCGACACGGTCAGCGGGAGCGAGATCCGTCGCGCGATGGCCGCCGGGTATCCACTCGAAGGCGACCCGCCGCCGATCGTCTATACGGCCGACATCTTCGACCACGAAGCGTTGGACCTGTGCGTCGAGCACGACATTCACGTCAACTGTGGCTCGCCCGACATGATCGATCAACTGGGCAGCCGGGCGCCGGGACGCGAGATTATGCTGCGCATCAACCCGGGCTTCGGCCACGGGCATAGCCAAAAGACCAACACCGGCGGCAAGCAGTCGAAGCACGGCATTTGGTTCGAGCAGATCGCCGACTGCGTAACCCGAGCGGAGAAGTACGACCTGACGATCACCGGGCTGCATATACACATCGGCTCGGGCACCGACCTGGAGCATCTTTCGCAAGTCTGCGGGGCGATGGAAAGGGCGGCACGCGAGGTTGGGCCGATGGTCAAGTCGATCAGTGTCGGCGGAGGGCTGCCGATCGTCTACCAGCCGGGCGAACAGTACGTCGACCTCGACGCCTATTACGAGTTGTGCGACGCGGCCCGCAAGCGGCTGCAGGACGAATTCGGCCATGCCGTCAGCCTGGAGATCGAGCCGGGCCGATATGTCGTGGCCGAGAGCGGCTTTCTCGTGGCCGAGATCCGTGCGATCAAGCAGCAGGCCGAGAACACGTTCTACTTGCTCGACGCAGGCTTCAACAATCTGGCCCGACCTATCCTTTACGGGGCCTATCATCCGATGTCGATCGTGCCGGCCGAGGGCGCGACGGAGGCTGAAGAGCAGGACGTGATCGTAGGCGGGCCGTTGTGCGAGTCGGGCGACATCTTCACGCAGCAGGAAGGCGGCTTCGTTTGCACCCGACGCTTGCCGACGGCCAAGGTGGGGCAGTACCTGGTGATCGAGTGTGCCGGGGCCTATTCGTTCGTGATGAGTTCGAACTACAACTCGAGACTCCTAGCCGCTGAGGTCCTGATCCAAGACGCCCAGCCCCATCTAATCCGCCGCCGCCAGACGTTCGAGGATCTGGTTCGGGGGGAGATCATTCCGGAGGTAGGTTAGGGTGGCCAACAGTTACAACGACGGCCCGTCGACGACGGGTGAGGCCGGCTTAGGTGCATTCTACGAAATCGAATCGCTTTCGCCGACCGCCACCTTGAAGACCGACGAGTCGCTCGAACACCGCCACCGCACGATCCACATCCAGGCCGAGCCGGCCGTATTGGCCCGACTGGCCCGCGACGTACTCGATGTCGACTTGGGTGTCGTCGGCCGCACCATGTTCGGCCCTGATAAAGAGTAACGTTTAGCGGGGCTGGTTGCGGCCAGGGCCGTGGCAGGGAAAGTCGTAGACGTATACACGAAAAAGTGGTAGAATCTAAGGTAGGAGCGTGGCAGGATGCAGAAGGTCTACCTGGAAACCAGCTTTGTCAGCTATCTCGCCTCACGGTTGAGTCGGGATCTGATCGTGGCAGGGCATCAACAACTCACGCAAACATGGTGGGAGAAACGTCGAGAGAGTTTCGAGCTTTATGCTTCTCAGCGAGTGATAGACGAAGCCGGTGCGGGCGACCAGGAAGCCGCCCAGAAGCGACTTGGCCTACTACGAGAAGTGCCGTTGCTCGATTTGAACGAGGAAGCTGTCGCGTTGGCCGACGAATTGGTCAAAGCGGGCCCGTTTCCACAAGCGGCCGCGGGAGATGCGGTCCATGTCGCCGTGGCCACCGTGCATGG
>SDBV01012456.1_pt1 | contig 10895 bp, 9 predicted proteins | sample 2277081 | NCBI WGS metagenome assembly SDBV01 (sample SAMN10402039, study PRJNA504765) | marine sediment metagenome | isolation source: marine sediment core GS10_PC15, 223 cmbsf | place: Arctic Ocean: Southern Knipovich Ridge | collected 2010
ACGGCTGGTTCATCCTGCTGGCAGCCTTTAATGCGCTAAACGCAAAAAGTCGGACACCTTCAGAAACAGCTATAACCACTTGTAAGAACAAACACTTACAAAAACACCAAAAAATATTGTGCGCGCCGCGGGCTCAATCATAATCTTAAGAGACTATACTAATTCGATTTTCCATATACGTACTGCACGGCCAACAACCGCCCATTATCTTTTACCTTTTCTCGCAAGTACAAAAGGGGTATTTCATATCCCCGGCAGTATTCTTTGCGGAACTTCACGCCCAAACTCCACACGGAACTCCGCATGGAATCCCGCAATAAAGACGAACGACACACGCGATAACTGTCAGGATTTTACGAACTTACAGCTCCCAGCCCTGTCGATACGGAGACAAGATGTACTTGTTGGCTTCATCGTCGTTGGTGAACTTCATGTTGTCGCCGTCCCAAAGCAGCTTTTTGCCAAGCCGTTTCAGCGACAGGTTGCCCATCACGACCATCTCGGTAAACGGGCCGGAATAATCGAAATTCGACGTTGCCGCCTCGCCGCCCTTACAGGCCTGGACCCAGTTCATCTCATGGCCGGTCTTGATCCGCCTGAGTGTCTGAGCCGGACGTTCGAAATCGCGCATCCTGGAGTATGGAATCAACTGCGGGCCGTCACCGTACTCGCCGCAGCGAAGCACGCCCTTGGTGCCTATAAACAGCACATTGCTCTTGGCCTGATCCAGCTGACGACGATCGTCAAGCTCAGCAGGCCTGGACGGCTTCAGCCCGCCGTCATACCAGTTGACCTTCACACTCGGCATACCGGCACGTGCCGGGAACTCAAATCGAATGATCGATGCATGCGGGAACGTTTCATCGTTGACCTTCGTGGAGCAGGCTTCCACCGAGGTGGGGTACTTCAGCTTCAGTGCCCAGATAACCGGGTCCAGCACGTGACAAGCCATATCGCCAAGGGCGCCGCAGCCGAAATCCCACCAGCCGCGCCAGTTGAACGGATGATACACAGGATTATACGGACGATACGGGCTGGGACCGCAGTACAGGTCCCAGTCGAGGGTGGCAGGTGTCGGCGGTGTGTCCTTCGGTCGGTCGATACCCTGCGGCCAAACCGGACGGTTGGTCCATGCGTGAACCTCTTTAACCTCGCCGATGACACCGGCCCATATCCACTCACAGATGTCACGAACGCCGTCGCGGGAATGCCCCTGGTTGCCCATCTGCGTGGCGACTTTGTACTTTCGAGCGGCCTCGGTCAACACCCTGGCCTCACCGACTGTGCGAGTCATCGGTTTCTGGACATAAACATGTTTGCCCCGACGCATCGCGTACATCGCGATACATGCGTGCGTGTGGTCCGGCGTGGCAACGATCACTGCATCGATATCTTTTTGCTTATCGAGCATCTTGCGATAATCCTTCCACTGCCTGGCATTGGGGTACCTCTTGAATCGCTCAGAAGGACGACCACCCCAGTCCACATCGCAAAGTGCCACGATGTTCTGGCTGCTGACACCCTTAAGATTACTGCCTCCCACGCCTCCGATACCCACACCGGCAATATTCAGCTTGTCACTGGGCGCCACGACCCCCGGCCCTCCCAATACGTGCCTGGGCACGATGGTGAACGCCGCCGTCGCCGCCGCCGTCGCCGCCGCTCCGCCCAGAAAATCGCGACGCGAGATACTCTTTGAATCGTTTTTCGTTTCTTTCATAATCATGGTCCTCAAAAAACTAAAACTTTCGTTACCATAACATCAGTTAGTCGCCCATCGCCGCGGTCGTCATCCCCGGAATTTCGGTCCAGTCCTGTATTTTATCGCAATTGTGCTCCACCGTCAAGGCTGAAGGAGATGTTTTATTGCCCTGCGGACAAAACGAATACTCCGCAGATTCATAATGTCCTGACCGACCTTGTTCTTCGGTTCAATCACTACCGTGTATATGCCCGCCCGATCGATAGTTACCAGCCCAATTTTTACTGTCTCGAAGTTCGCCTCACCACCGGTGCCTTTAACCTTACCGGCAAGTATTTGCCCATCGACTGAAACGACATATTCGCTACCGCCCTGCTCTTGCGATGCCTGGATCACCGACACCTCATATACGCCCGGCGTATTTACAACCGCCTTCCAGCTTAACGACGTATTTTCATCCTGCCAGCCCACGATGCAGTCGGCGGACTCGTCATACTCCGCGCCCAGCCCGTTAACATTTGCAATTGACCCAGCCAATACCCCCTCGGCCTCGATGAAACATACTGTTTTGAGAAGTTTTTCGATCTCGCCGTGTGCCGCGACGGCTTCGGCCCCAATCGCCGCATCGCCGGCAGCACATTCGTCAACAAACGCTATCGCCGCACTGTCCGGTATCTTTGCCGCGGCAGCCAGTACCAGCCGTTTTTCGGTCACACGACTGGACAGCTCCATCGCCGTCCGGACCATCCGCACCATCTGTACCGTGCCGACCGGTGAAAGACCTATCATCCGGACATAGCCGCGCAGTGCCAGTATCTTGTGTGTGCTGCTCTGTGCGTTTCTGGCCAGATACAGCAGCACCTCGGCGGGTCTGGCGTCGGCAAACCCCGACAACGAACGAACCGCCGCGTCTTTTATCTTCGCGTCGCCCTCTTCCAGAGCTGCACTGACGACACCAAACGCCTTCTCGCCGCCGAACTGTCCCAGCAACGTAATCAGCGATGCACGCCCATCAACCGTCGCATCAGCCCGCGTCGCACCAGCCAGTTTGCCAATCAGCAGGTCAACCGCCTCCTCGCCTGTCATATTACCCATAGCTGCCGTTACCGCGCGTTGTGCCTCTGTTCGCTCCATACCCGACCCCGCCGTCATCAGCAGGTCCAGCAACACCGCTATGTCTTTTTCGCCTGCGATTTCGCGCAGCACCTTGAACGACTCTATGCGGGCCTTACGGTCCGGATCCACGGCTGTCTTTGCCAGCACGTCAACGGCACCGGTGATATTCCTCCGGCCAACGGTGCGAATTAACTCCACTCTGGCCTTCCCCGATGCGTTGGCGATGCCTGCCATGACCGCCGCGTCCACCGGCTGGCCGCGCATGGTATAAAGTGTCTCGCGAATCCTCTCACGTTCCGCGCCATAGGTTCTGCCCGCCGAATCAGCCAACCAGCCCACGACGTCGGCCCCACCCAGCGATGCCAGTGCGCCAAAGGCGGCGATTCGCACCTCGACATTGTCACTGCCAGTCGCAGCCACGACTGCGTCGATTGCGACCTTGCTGCCGTGATTTCCCAATGCCGTAATCAGTTGAACCTGTCCGACGGGCGGCAGATTCTTCACCTCCGCGGCCACCGCGGCGATCTCTGCGTCACTGTCACTGCTAATCTCACTCATCAGCCCGACCGCCACCGCCGTCATCTCCGCGTCATTCCCCCTTATAACGTCAACGATGATTTCGCCTGCTCGCCCCTCCGAGCAAAACACCATCCCCCTCAGCGCCGCACCGCGGATTACCGCCGGAACATTCGACTTGTAAATCTCGTCATATATCTTAGCCGCACCTTCGACGTCGCCTTTGGTCTCCAGACTGTCTGCACAGTTCAGGTACGCGTCCAGCACCAGCATCTGCAGATCGCCGGTTGTCTTGTCTTTGGCTTCACCGAGCGCCTTCGTGGCCGCGGCGTTGGCAATCTGTCCCAACGCGGTCACCGCCGCCGAGGCAACGTCCTGGTCCTGACTCGTCACATACCCCGCAATCGCCTCGGCGCCGGCCTCGTCGGCCCGTATCCCCAGTATGCCTATGATGCCCACTCTGGCCTTGTCGTCGGCCTCGGCCAATGCCTCGCGAAGCGTCTCATCGATCGCCCTGCCGGGAATAAGTTCCAGTGCATACCGCGCCATATTCGCCGTAGCCGTATCGCCGAGCATTCCTGCAAGCACCTGTGCCGACTCCTCCGAACCGATGACACTCAACTGCCGACAGACATACTGCCTGCCCGCGACGGTCGCTTCGGATTTTAGAAACCCAAGAAACTTCCACTCCAGCGCACGCAGTGCCGACGCATCGTCACCAAACTGTCGCATCAACTCGGTCAGTTCAGTCAGCGGCTCCCGACTCTGGCCGTATTCGTACCCGGCGATCCGAGCGAGCAGTTCATCTATTTGCCCGCCCTGCCCGTCCTGCCCGCCCTCTGCCCGCCCTTTCGGACGAAAGGGTCCGAGCCGGCACCTCCCGGGCCGGGGATTGGTTTCGTATCGGCTTCCAAATCGCCCATGGCGAACTGGATACCGTCCAGATAATGTTGCAACAGCGGATGGTCCGGGTCGTCGATTTTGGCCGCCCGCGCAGACGCCAAACACATCATCGCCACCGCAAAGACAAGCCCGACAATCACCCATCGTTTCATTACTGTCTCCCGTGTTAATCCGATTTTCAATTACATCCTGCGCATGCCGTCAATTTTTGTACGCTTCGTCGCGGACGATAAAATTACCGATCCCCGCCGTGACCTCCGGTGACGATTACAGCCTTGACGGCTTTGGCTTTGACAACTTTGTCCATTCCTGTCAGGTCCTTGTCAGCCTCGTCCTCGCTGCGCCAAAAACGAAACCTGATTTATTTACAGGTCCTTAGTTGTCGAACGCCTCGTCGAATACGACATTCGACGGTGAAAAGTCAATGCTCTTGACGAACTCGCACGCCTCACGGGCACCGTGCTCGCGTTCCATGCCGCAGTCTTCCCATTCCACGCTCAGCGGACCTCCGTAACCGACATGGTTCAGTGCGCGGATGATTTCCTCGAAATCGACACCACCATGTCCCAGCGAACGGAAGTCCCAGCCACGGTCCTGTGCACCGAAGTTCAGATGCGAACCGAGGATACCGCTGTACCCGTCAAGCTGCACCGCCGCGTCCTTCATGTGAACGTGGTAAATGCGATCCGGGAACTCGCGAATGAAGCGGACCGGATCGACCATCTGCCAGTGCAGATGACTCGGATCGAAGTTGAACCCGAACGCCTCGCGCCTGCCGATCGCTTTTAGGGCGCGTTTGGCGGTGACGATATCGAATGCGATCTCCGTCGGGTGCACCTCAAGGGCGAACTTCACGCCACACTTGTCGAACACGTCCAGGATCGGATTCCACCTGTCAGCGAAGTCTTTGAATCCGTCGGCAATCATCTTGTCAGATGCCGGCGGAAAACTGTAAATGTACTGCCAGATCGACGAACCAGTAAACCCGTTGACAATCTTCAGGCCCAGATTCTTCGCGGCGCGGGCACTGTTTTTGGCTGACTCTATTGCCCACGCCCGCTTCTTCTCGATTTCGACACCCTTGCCCTGCAGTTTTTCCGGAAGGAACATGTCATGTCGCTCGTCAAGCACGTCACAAACAAGCTGGCCGGCCAGGTGATTGCTTATCGCAAATACCTTCAGGCCGTTCTCTTCCAGTATTGCAAGCTGCTTCTTGCAGTAGTCCTTATCCTCAGCCGCCTTGAACACATCCATGTGGTCACCCCAGCAGGCCAACTCCAATCCGTCATAGCCCCATCCAGCAGCCTTTTTGGCAAGGTCAGCCAGCTTCATGTCTGCCCACTGCCCGGTAAACAACGTTACAGCTCTAACCATTTTACACTCCTGTTATTAAATTCAATCTTCCACAACACTACGCGCAGCCGACAACCGCCCACCGTTTTCTATGACACGCCCACCACTCGTAAAACCCGTCACAATCCCTACTCCGCCTGAAAAGGACCATCCCACGGAGCAATCAAAAAGCCCCGTCAGTGTATCAAACGGTATGCCGATTAGCAAACCCGATTTTTACCTTTTTTCGACACCGATAACGACGGACAACACCATCGTTTTCTTGCGAGCGGCCCTTTTTGGTGAAAAACTTGCTTTTTTTGCTGTCTTTCCCGGACGCCGCCGTACATGGTCGCCGGGTGTGGATTATCGGACTATGGCCGCCCCTTAAAGGCCCTGGGTCTTTATATTTTATTGACATTTCCTTGAATAATTGCTAAACTATACTGAGTTAGATACTAAAAAAGTCGCGGCCGAGCCCTGGCCGCCCACATAGATTAGGGGAAACGAAATGTCTACTATCAATGGTACGTTTTTGAGTTTTGTCTCGGATATCACGCAGGCCTTTAACAAGCTGGGTTCGTCCGTTTCAAAGCTCGCTTCGGGAATGAGGATCAACTCCGCCTCCGATGATGCCGCCGGGATGACGGTCCGCGAGATGCTCCGCGCCGACCTTGCAACGTCGAAACAGGCCTCCAGAAACATCGGCGACGGTGTATCGATGGTTCAGACCGCCGAAGGCGCCGCCTCGGCAATAAGCGAGAACCTGACCCACATGAAACAACTGGCCGCACAGGCCTCCAACGGCACTCTGTCTGACCAGCAGAAGAACATCATACAGCAGGAGTTCGACCAGCTCGCCGAGCAGAACTCACAAATCGCTGCCACTACAGAGTTTAACGGGATAAACCTGTTCACCGACAGCCAGACTATCGACATCGCCCTTGGTGACGGCGACGCGATCAGCTTCGATACACAGGACATCGCTGCCATTGACGCCGACCTGGTGAACGACCCCAATGCAGCCCTTGCCGCCGTCGATACCGCCATCAACGAGGTCAGCCAGATGCGGGGCGATCTTGGCGCCACGGCCAAACGCATGGAGTCTGCCGGGGACGTGATGAGCGTCAAGACCGAAAACATCATGGCCGCCGAGTCGCGTATCTCGGACGTCGATGTCGCCACTGAAACAACCCGTTTGACCGCCAACAAGATTATCGCCCAGTCAGCGATCGCCGTCCAGGTACACGCAAATGCCATGGCTGGCATGATGAACGACCTCCTCGACTGACAACGGGGCACTGGTCCTGTATAGTGGCGCTGACCCTGTGTAAAACAGGACGCTCAATGGACCACCAAAACGTATCGGGCCTGCGGCAGGACAAACGTACATGGCCTCCGGCGTGCCGGCTACACCGCCCGGTCAAGTCTGCGATAGCTGACTGCCTCGGCGATATGCTCGGCGGCTATGTCGGCGGTGCCCTGCAGGTCGGCGATGGTACGGGCGACCTTGCATATTTTGTCATGTGCCCGTGCACTGAGGCCGAACTCAACCATGGCCTGTTTGAGCAGCATCTCCGAAGGTTCGTCCAGATGGCAGAACTGTTCGACCTGCCTGTGCGTCATCGTGGCGTTGGTAACGATTTGCCCGTTGTTTTGCATGTCTCGGAATCGGCTGGTCTGCACCTGTCTGGCTGTGCAGACGTTTTCACGTATCTTCGCCGATGCCAGTCCCCTGCCTCCTCTGCGCAGCTTGAAGAATCCCACCGGCGGCACGTCAACGTGGATATCGATCCTGTCGAGCAGCGGGCCGGAGACCTTGGAGATATAGTTTTCGATCTGGTTCGGCGTACATCGACACCTGCGGTCGTTGGTCCCGAAGTAGCCGCATGGACAGGGGTTCATCGCTGCGATCAGGATGAACTGCGCCGGAAATGTAATCGTCCCCCTGGCCCGCGAAATCGTCACCGTGCCGTCTTCGAGCGGCTGGCGAATCATCTCCAGTATGTTACGCGGAAACTCCGCGAACTCGTCCAGAAACAATATCCCGTGATGCGCCAGGCTAAGCTCGCCGGGCCTGGGCATCGTCCCGCCCCCGATGAGCGCCGGACCGCTTGCGGTATGGTGCGGAGTCCGCACTGGCCGGGTCGCTATCAGCGCCTTGTTCTTTTCCAGCAGGCCGACAGACGAATAAATCTGCGTAGTCTGCAGTGATTCAACCAAGCTCAGCGGCGGCAATATCGTCGCCATTCGCTGGGCCAGCATGGTCTTACCCGCCCCAGGCGGGCCGATCATCATGACGTTATGTCCGCCCGCTGCCGCTATCGTAAGCGCCCGTTTGACGGTCTCCTGGCCCTTTAACGTCGGCAAAGTCCACCTCGTACGTGGATGCGACGTTGAATATCTCCTCGACATCTACGCATGTCGCCTCCAGCGGCAGTTGACCCGACAAAAAACCCACCGCCTGAGCCAGTGAGCCGACGCCGAACACCTCGATACCGTCCACGACCGCGGCCTCGTCAGCGTTGTCCAGCGGCACAACTATCTTCGAGAATCCGTTCGCCACCGCGGTCAGCGCCATAGTAAGCACACCGTTGACCGGCCGAACACGTCCATCAAGTGCAAGTTCGCCGACGATTACATAGTCGCCCAGCTCCTGGCTGGCAAGGGCGCCGACACCGACCAGCATTCCAATCGATATCGGCAGGTCAAAGGCTGGCCCTGCTTTTTTCACATCCGCCGGGGCCAGGTTCACCAGAGTCTGCGTATCGGGATACTTAAAGCCTGAATTGACTATCGCGCTCCGCACACGTTCGCTGCTTTCCTTGACCGCCGTGTCTGGCAGACCTACGATCATCGGCCTGTCCAGACCGCTGCGGGAAATGTCCACCTCAACTTCACAGACGATACCCTTGATACCCTCCAGGGTCACACTGTATAATCTTGCCAGCATACTTTGCCCCATGATAATCCAGTCTTTTTGTTGCACATCGCGCGGCTGATAACCGTTCGGCAACCTGTCAATCTCCCTCGCGAGCACGAACTCGCGGGCACGAAAGGGGTATTTTTCACACTATACCCCAATCTCCTTTATGGCGGCAGTTATTGTAAACCAGACTGTCGATGTCTCAAAGAGGATTCTCGAATTTCCCGCCCCCGCCGCCCGCTCCGACCGGGACAGGAGGCATATCCCGTACATTTCCGGGCGGATTATTAGGGATAATGTCCCCCCAGCGGTCCGTACTCTATAGCAAAAATGCCAAAAAAAACTTGAACATTTGATACTCTAAAGATACAACTCATGCGACGTGTCGGTGTGGAGCGATTTGTCAGACCAATCTTATGTTGCCGAACCGAATACGCAGACAGCTTGACTGTACGGACGGCCAAAGCGGTTGGAGAATATCTATTTAGAGAGGGTCTAATGAGTAAGCAGGTAATTAGTCGTCGCAGGTTTTTGGGTGTTAGCGGACTGCTTTTGTTTGGCGGGGCTGGGTGTTTATCTTTAAACTCGAAAGCTAAGGCGGCTTCCAGGCCTAATATCGTTCTTATTCTGGCTGACGATCTTGGGGTACACCAGATTGGATGTTACGGCAGCAATTTTTATGAAACTCCTAACATTGATAAACTTGCCGCTGAGGGAATGCGGTTTACCAATGCTTATGCGGCCTGCCATGTATGTTCGCCTACACGTGCGAGTATTATGACCGGCAAGTACCCTGCTCGGCTTGGCCTTACTAATTATATTTCACGCAAGAAGGGTTCTCAGACTACCAGACTTATTGAGCCTGACTGGAACAGGCGTCTTGCGCTTGAAGAGGTTACAGTCGCCGAGAGTTTAAAGGCTGCCGGTTATGCTACGGGACATTTTGGTAAGTGGCATCTCAATGTTGACAAGAAATATAAGCTCGGTCGTGCGTGTGATCCGGGGTCGCAGGGTTTTGGCGATGTTTTTACTACGCATAAGCCTGGGGCAGGACCAGCAAGTAAGTACGAAAACGACGCCCATCATGTACGTGAGATAACTGAAAGAGCGCTCAGGTTTATTGAGAAGAATAAGGATAAACCGTTTTTCTGTTATATGCCCCATAACAGTATTCATTCGCGTTTGATAGAGCGCAAAGAGCTTATAGAGAAATATGAAGGTCGTCCGGGGGCTAAAAATGGTGGCAGGCTTAACCCGGTACATGGGGCGATGCTGGAGACTCTCGATAAGAGCGTTGGGACGATCTGCGAAAAGATCAGGGAGCTTGGGATCGAGCGTAATACGATAGTGATTTTCTTTTCTGATAACGGACAGGCGGGGCCCAATGAGGGAGAACCGTTCAGGGGAAGCAAGGGTAATTTTTATGAGGGCGGAATCCGTATGCCTCTGATTGTCAAGTGGCCGTCGGTTACAGCGGCTGGGAGTGTTTGCGATGAGGTTATGATAAGTACGGACTTTTTCCCGACGTTTAACGAGATGGCTGGCGTTCGTTCATCAGCTAAAGATATTGATGGGGTAAGTCTCGTGCCTGCCTTAAAGGATGCTGACGCCAGCCTTGGCCGTCAAGCGGTTTACTGGCATTTCCCGCATTATCGTGATAGAAAAATCGGGCCGCACGGTGCGATGCGCAAGGGCAGGTATAAGCTTTTCGAGAGGTATGAAAAGTCAGCGTTTGGTGAAGAAGGCGCGTTTGAACTTTATGATCTTGTCAATGATCCTAAAGAGCAGAAGGACCTGGCCACTACTAAAACCAGGATGGTTAAGACGATGGTCGCTGAATTTACAAAGTGGCGAAAGGATGTCGGTGCGCAGGAGATGAAAAAGAATTAAAGAGATCAGACACCTTTTTCTGTTCAGCGACCACACGTTCCATCAGATTGCAGGCGGATTATGGGGATAATATCACCCCTGCAGACCGTACATTATCTCAAAATGTCCAAAAAACTCAAAATGTCAAAAAATGTCAAAAAAAACTTGACCATCTGGTATTCTAACGATATAATGCCCGTGCTGTACCGGTGCGGAGCGATCTGCATGAACTGACCTCGACATTTGCCTTCCTCGTGTTGCAGACATCCCCCGGCGGTAAGAGTGGAGGAGACGGTGTGTCCATACACTCTGGATATGTGGCTATCGCTTATAAACATGCCTGCCGGTATTCCGCGCGAAATTCCAGAACCAATGTGCAGAATGAATTCACTTCAGGTTTTAATTTTCAATTTTGATGCCTGCGTCAAAAGTTTGCTCAGGCGGCGATACTGAGCTTTGGAAATTTCTCAAACTCCCGGCAATGCAATAAAAAACGATCGCTCACAGCCACACAAACACTTCTCACTGCTA
>SDBV01012457.1_pt1 | contig 10895 bp, 12 predicted proteins | sample 2277081 | NCBI WGS metagenome assembly SDBV01 (sample SAMN10402039, study PRJNA504765) | marine sediment metagenome | isolation source: marine sediment core GS10_PC15, 223 cmbsf | place: Arctic Ocean: Southern Knipovich Ridge | collected 2010
GGGCGGGGCGGCGGCCTTCGCGGTCTGGTCACAGTACCCGTCGCCTACTTTCTTGGAGCAAAAGAAGCCATCAGGATCGTGCTTTGATGCTTTCATGGCTGTCCCATGAACGGGACACATCGGTATGTTACTCATTTCTAGCCTCCCTTTTCATGTGTGGCGCTTCCGTCACGTCTACTCTCCCATCTTTGACGTGAAGCAAAGTGGAAGGGTTATCGAAGTTGCTCCGTGCATCAGGGTCAAAGTTGATGACACGCCCGTCGTCCGCATCGTCACGCTCCCGCGCGGGGCGGGCGGGCGTCAGCGCCTCGATCATTGCGTAGTGCCTCTCCAGCCTCTCGTCAAAGAAGAGGGCCAGCCGCTCAAGCTCCGTCACTCGCACCGCCAGGGCGTTGCGCTCTCCTGCTGCGGTATCAAAAGCGCGGCGGCATGTCACCATCTCCAGCTCCTGGGTTCGAATGCGGGCTTCGAGGGCGATGCTCACGTTCAGGCGTGTCCTATTCTCTGCCCAAAGCCAGTGTACCTCTTTGGCTACGCTCTCTACTGTTGGCATCACTTCCCTCCCTTGCAACGGCACTCGTCCAGCCGCTTGCCACACTTCTGGCAGACGACGTGGCGGCGGGAGCGCTTCGGGCTGTAGTGCGTGGCCTTGCCCTTCTTGGTGAAACGTCGCATGTTCTTGATCTTCATCGTTTGACCTCCTTATCAAGATGCGCACATTATACCACGAAACCCGAATCTTGTCAAATGCAGGAAGCACTTGAACCTTAAAAGATTCGGGCAGTTTTGAAGGCGGGGATCAGGGCGGTGCGCAAAGGAGGAGTCGGCACGTCCCAGGTGATGAGGCTGAAATCGTCGGTCTACAAACGACCCGAAAAACGCTGCCGCCCGTCACCCCATGATATAAAAACCTGCCCGTCGCACGGCTGACATCTGCCAACCCATCAAGGCGACGGGCAGGGTGGTGCTACGGGGTCAGCCTCTTCTCTGAGATGATTCGCAGCAGGCCGTTGATGAGCGCCACGACGGGCACCACGAAGGGCGCCCAGTCTTCAGGCAGTGTACCCTCGTAGCCGAAGGCCGCGAGCACTGTTAGTCCGAAGGCTACTGCATTGAACCACAAGGTCTTGCTCTTGTACCACTTCTTATTGCCGTTCATTTGTTACCTCCCTATAAGTTTACTTCAATCCGGTTCTTGTCAGGCGTGATGTTCACACACACACTCCCGATCTCCGCTGGCGGGTAGCCTGCACGCACGGAGTAGCCCGCACCGCAAAGGTAGCCGCCGCCGTGGATACCCACTCTCGTCGTGGTCGTGATTCTCTTGGCCGTGCAATCCCAGGCCCGCATAGCGTGGCGGTCTCGAACGTGGTGGTGGCCCATGAACAGGATGGCGGCATTGAACGCCATCAATCCATCGCGCAGCTTGTTCTTCTTGGCCCCCGCAGTGCGCCCGCCGCCCCAGCCGTGGAGCAAGCATAGCTTGTACGCCCTGGTAGAGCCACCCTGCCGCTTGAACGTGAGGTAGATGAAGGCCCCATCATAGCCCAGGTTTGGCACCTCTAGCTTGCCCGCTATGTAGCCGAGCGGGTCGAACTGCTGATAGCGGTACATCCTCAGCCCGTGGTTGCCGCCTATCATGCCCAGGCACTTGTTCCCTATCGGCCTCAGCATTGCTATGAGCCTGTCGGATTGCACCCTGCCGATCCTCTTCAAGTCACTGAGATCAATCCACGACGCAATCTCGTCGCCGTCGAAGCGGGGGTCATGGGTGCTGATGTACTCACCGTAGTCCCCGCCCCCCGTCCAGAGGGCAAAGGGGTCAGCCTCAATCCTAGCGACGGTGGCTTTCAGCGCCTTCTCGTCAGTCCCTTTGTGACCCAGGTGGGTGTCGGTGATATGCCACAGGTGAAACTCATCGGAGCGGCTGGCGTACTCGATGCGGTGCTCTCTAAGCTGCAACATCAATAGCCTCCTTACTATGTGATACGCACATTATACCACACTTCGGCTTTCTTGTCAAATCCCAACGAAGACGATCTTTATCACCAGGAGGGCCACGCCCCCCAGCGTGGTCACTGCACTCCCCACTCCGATGATCGTGAGCCGCTTCACCCAGCGCATGTCGGCTTCGAGCGTCGCTATGCGTTGCACCACCTCCCCCAGTTCGTCGTTGATTGTTGCGATGTGTTTGGGTAAATCGAGGAACTGACGTATCATTTAGATTCCTATTCCTATAATGTCAAGTTGCATTGAAGTGTTCTCGCCCTGTGAGTTGATGATGTTTACACGTGCCGTAGCGCCCACGGTGCTGTATCTCACATTCTCTACCGCAGTCATGTAGGCCGAGTCTGCTGAGACCGACCCCACACCTACGCTTGATGCAACAGCGTAGAGATTGGTGAACCCAGTGGGCCACGCTGCGTATGCGTAGTGTCGCTCGTTCTGCCCGCCCGCGTGCGACCAGGTGGACGCCCCCCTAGCGTACTGAATGTGCAGCCCCGCCGTCTCCACTCCCAGCACGTCTATGCCAGCAGCCAGGCCATGCACCGCAGCACTGGCCGTCTCGTGCGTCGTCAGGTCGCCCGCTGTGGTGATGATGTCCTCCGCATTGACGCCGCCCACGGTGGCCGCAGCGACGACGGCGGCTGCGTTGACGTCGATGGCGCTGGCGTTGGTTATAGCCTCGAACCTAAGCAAATTATATTCGATGGCGAGGATGTCCTGGCCTGCCACTACGTCAATTGATCCCATCTATCTACTCCTCACTGGCGCACGGATCGGTGTGCCGAGCGTGCGCGCTAGGGCTGCGTCAAGATTCTCAATATCGTTTTGCCATAGATCGACGACGTTGAAGCCGCGCCCGCTCAGGTATATCCTCTGCATCTCATCCCTTGCCCTCGCGTGATCCATTTCGTGCCACGGCCCTTGGACACGCAGCACTAGACCGAGCTCAAACAGCACGAAATCCACACTCATGCCACCGAGGATCCCCCTGCCCCCCTCGTAGTTGACCTGGGTGGAGAAGGTGATAGCCCGCTTCTTCAGGGCGTAGTACAACTTTAATTCCCAGGACGACATCCACGCCAGCTCGAACGGCACGGGCTCCGGCGGCGGCTTCGCCTGGAGCGGCTTGGGCCTGAGCGATATGGTGCTCTTGCGGAGGAAGTCACGTCCGCGCTTCGTGAGCGTTGACTTGAGTGGCATTAGTACCTCGATTTGACAAATTTCAAGAAGTGTGGTATAATACCAGACATTACGTTAAGGAGGTCTAACGATGGCAGCAGAGTTTTTGGTTGTAGATTACAGCAAGTGCTTCGACGGAGGCAAATCCCTGAACGACACAGAACTGCACTATGTTGGCTTGGATGTTCTGTGGAATTGGATCAACAAGGCAAGGGAGAATCCCGAAGAGGTCAAGATCGCCATTCACAGGCTAGAGCTAGTTATAGACTGGAGCTAAGCCCTGCTCAACGTCTGCGTCACAGTGATAACCGCCTCCTTCGCGCTCGTCTTCGTCACCCCCGGCACCACCTGGATGTGGCTGATAAGTACCCCCGCGCCCGACCCCGCCGCGTTCGTCAGCCCGATCTCGCGGATCACGTCAGCGTTGCCTTGCGCGGTGGTGAGGTAGGTTTTATAAGTAGCGACGGTGGACGACACCGAGGCGGCGGTGATGGCCTTGCGATAGTCCTCGTGATAGAGCCCCGTGGCCCCGCCAGGGAACGCGCCCGTGCCCGAACCGATCGCAAGGTTGCCCAGCGGGGAGGCACTCGTGTAGCCCGCCATGCGCTCGTTGAAAAGCTGCAAGCCTACGTCCATGACCTTGTTGGGGCCCTCCCAGATGTTGACTTCCCCAGTCACCACGTCTATCAGTTCGATCTTGGCTGCGCCCCGAATCCTTGCACCGTCTATAAGGTTCATGCCAACTCCCACCCTTTGTGGTGATTACGCTTGCCGTTTTTAACACTACACATAGCACTCTGAGATAGCCCGCGCTCCCTGTACAAAGCTGTCAGGTTCTTGCCCGCAGGGATTATCTCGCCTGTCTCACGGTGAATGAAGGCAGGATAAGGGCGGGCGCCGGCCGCCCCCAGCTTGCGCCTAGTCTCCTCTGACACCGTGCGCCCCAAGCAGTGTTGGTTGCCCTTGCTGGCCTCGCCAATCTTGCGCTTGGTCTCTTCAGACACCGGGCGGCCCGTCAGCGCCTCGCTTATCTTGCGCTTGTGCTCTTCCGTGTGGCGATGGCCCGTGTGGGATTCGATAAGCCTGCGCCGGGTCTCTTCAGATACGCCCACTTTACCCTTGTTCCAGGGTGTTTTGCCCAGGCGACTGGGTGGGCAACGGGCATCTTGGACAATGTTATATGTGTCACCCACCTCAAAGGCACGGTTAAGAAAGCATTGCTCCCGCCCCAACAGCCCCTCTCTGTCCGCAACCTGTTCCAGTACACAAAACGAGAAGGCCCCTTCGCCATATTTGTTCCAGGCGTTTTGGAGGCGAGCGTTGTCATGCTGCCCCTTACGTAAGAGCCGAACGTGTTCCCCCCACCGCTTCTTAATGTTCAACGAGCTACCTACGTAAGCCGTGGCCTTGCCGTCAGCCAAGTTGACTATCTCATAGATTCCCAGCATAGGCGTACCCTCCCAGCCTAATTATACCACATATCACAGAGATTGTCAAGTCAGCCCCATTGGGAAAATCCCCACCGTGCATCCTCCCCAGGTCCCCACTTAGCCGTCACGTAGTCATAGGGCGAGACCGCTGCTATAGCCGCCACCTTTGCCGCCTCGCTGTCCTGAATCGAAAAACCAGACCACGAATCCACCATGACGAGCGACCAGACAGGCTCCACGCGCCCCTCGAACTTGAAGGGCCTCGACTTGGAAATCTGCGTCAGGATCACCCGATGCACGTCGCCACGCGGGTCGGTGTAGTGCAGCGGGGCCACGTCGTCGGCTGCCGCAAGCAGGAAGTGCTCCTGCGCGTTCACCCCGGTTGCGCCCGTCGCCGTTTCAACCATGCGGAGGGTGAAGACCGGCTCGTCGCGCCCCGCGTGCTTGTAGGGGGCGGTCTGGATGAGTTGGGTGACGTAGACTGAGTAAGTCAGCGACGAGACGACGTAAACGAGCGGCTGGGTGTCGGAGGCTATGGCTTCAAGGAAGCGTTTCTGGGTGTCGGAAGATGGCATTAGCTACAGTTATTGCCCCGCCGCGCCTTGACGTAAGCTAGATCATCACTGTCAATGTCGCTATCGCTGTCAAAGTCGCAGTCGGCGTCGTAGCAAGCGTCGGGCGGGGCGCAACCTTGCTTCACCACGACACGGATTACGTCCATGATGTCCACGTCGCAGTCGCAGTCGGTGTCACCGTTGAGGGTGCAGGGGTTGACGATGGTACACTGTAGTTCCGAGACGCCTGGTATGTAGTCTACCCACTGATCGATGTAGACCAACCCGCGATTTTCCATGAGATACCAGCGTTCCACTACGTCCCAACCTTCTACCGCACCCAGTTTCGGCGCTGTTTCGGTATGACGCAATCGCACCACATTGCCACAGTACGGGCCATAGCACCGCCAGCCCATCCAGGACATTTGCATTGTCCAACTAGCGGTGCGGTTTACCTCATCAGTGCTACAGAAATCATTCCCCCAGCCCACATCCCAATCATATCCCTGGGTGTAATTATAGTAGACTGTGGAATTGGGCACCGTATGATAGCGCGCAGCGAAGATGTACGGGAAGTCTACCCCCTCTGCACCCGTATCCACTCTATGACGGGCATTGGTTGTACCATAGGTGGGTGGATTATTGCTATCTAATGTATCAGTTATCTCGTCTGTAAAAAAACCTGTTGACCATCTCACAAGTCTATTGGGTGCATCAGTTGTTTCTGTTATCCAATCACTAAGATAAAAACTGACATTTAGGTCCCCCGTATTTCTTTCAGTGCTCGGCCCCCAATAGCTTCTTATATCATCCTTCACAAAATCCACGCGATACCAGTTAGTAGGAGTAATGAAACTGCAAAACTCAAAAGGCCCACGAACAGTGTAAGTGACATTGCCATACGCTTGATAGGTATTTGCATCTACACATTCAAACACCTCTGAATACGTAGCGGCACCAAAATTGAAGTAGTCATCCATGTCTATCACCGCGCCTGAGGCAGGTACGTCGTCTCGGATTTGGATGCTGACCGTAGCCGTGCCCCAACCACGCATGACCAACGCCAACATCCCCGTCCCTACCAATGTGGCGAGTACGATGAGCAATATCGCCTTTTTTCTCACAGTTTATTCCTCCTTACCGGAAGTATCCCCAGCATTTCATATAAATCGTTAGCTTGTTGGCACCAGATGCTTTAGTCCGATAGTAAATATCCCCGTTGGTACACGGGACAACTCCCGAAACATCGCCGTAACGATTGTTTATTGTGGGGCGTATGGAGAGAGCATCCCACTGGTCACTTGCTGGCCCGACCGCAAAGTAACACTCCGTCCCCGCTGCATCTTCGTCCGCCGCCGATATTCTGATCACCAGGGCCGTAGCATCAGCGGGGATATTTGTTGACCAGTTGCCATCGTTCTCAATCTTGATGGAAGAGCCCTCAGTGCCGAAGGTGTCGCCGTCAAAGTCTGTATTGGTATAGGGCGTAGCCAGTGGGAAAAAGCGCAACTCCGATAGAGCTATCCAATCAGCAGCATCCTCATCCCTGAGTTTCAATACTACGTCGCTGCCCACGGTCTGCCGTTTGATGCCAACTATGTCAGCACCGTCGTTCTTGAGCAGGTGTGTCTCCGCGCCGAACGTGTGCCGCACCGTGTTGCCGGTGTACATCAGCCATTCGTCAGTGCCAGTGGAGTAGCCGATGAAGTCCTGGTCGTCCCCGTAGAGGCCGCGCCCGTTTAGCCACATGCCGTCGTCGTTGAAAACCCAGTTGTTACTACCGTCGTCATCTATCTCTACGGTGTTGCCAGCACCAGTGTTCCCTATCGCTGTACAATACGAAGAGCCCGTGTCAAGGTGAATCCCCTTGTCTTGGTTGAAAATAGAGTTGCCTATGAGGGTATCATAACCGCCATTGGTATAGATACCCCAAGTGTTGGCGTTGCTTCCACCCTCGCCCCTGATTGTATTGCCAATGAATTTGCCACCTCCCCCCGACGCATGTTTAATGCCGTACCAGTCAGTGGAGGGCGCCCAATCTTTGGCGTAAATCAACACACCTTGAACTGCATGGTCATCGTCTTCCAGGTATACCCCGCCAGTGTAAACGTCGGCGTGTCCGCCTATCCACGATGTCCACAGGCCCTTACTGTAAAGCGCCCAACCACAGTCGAAGGCGATCATATCAGAGATAGTCCAGCCCTCGCTAATCGTGTTGATGTTGATGCCCTTATCGGCGAAGTAGATATGGGCGTTATTGACAACGCAGTTAATATTGTGTCCTGACGCTGCGTTTATACCATACTTCATAAGAGTTGTGTAGGGAGCGCCACGAATCCAAAGCTGATCCATCTTGGTACCCCAGGCTTCGTCGAGCCAAATCCCAGTGCGCCAGGAGTCAGAAGGGTTGCCTGCCGTTGACATGGCAACCAAGCCCCGAACTTCCACATTCTGTATAGTAAACTGCGGGTTTATGCCTGAGCCTATGCTCGCGGCGGCCAGCGTTATAGCGTTCCATGTTCCCTCTGTGTTAGTGTACAAACTGAGGTCACGTATGTCTACAATCTTGTCAGTGCCAGCCGTATTAGCCTTAATGCCGTCACAGTTATCAAAGATCAGGATAGTCTTGCCAGGCCCATCCCCCTGTATTGTTGCTGACTTATCATTCACCGTAATAGGGGCAGTCAGGGTGTACGCCCCCGCAGGTATGTGCAGCACCGCTCCGTCCACGAGCGCAGAGGCGGCAGCGATGAGGGAGGAGTAGTCAAGGGGGGTGAAGGTCTTTGTGCCAGACGCTAGGGTGTTAATCGTATAGGTGGCAGAAGCTATGGCGAAATAGGGGCGGTCATTCGTCGTGTCGTACTGCAAGTAATCGTTTGTGTCGAACGTGATGCGGCGGTTCGTGCCCAGAAGCGTCACGCCAGACCCCGTGAAGCTGTGGGCGCCAGCCCAGATAAAGTCATCCGCGTTGTTGAAATCGAAGCGCTGGCTGGTCTCTATAGTGCCGCCGCCAGTCAGATAAGACCCTGCCGTGAGAGTCACCCCGCTCAAAGCTACGTTCTCTACGTTGTTGAGGGCTAAAGCAGTTTTGGTTTCTGCGTCGCTTAGTCCCTCAATGGTATCGGCATCGGTAAACCTAGCCCAGTCATCGTCTACTGGAACCCCTGAGGTGTCCACCCCGCTAGCTACCACGTTGTCGTCCACGTACTTCTTCGTGGCTACTTGCTGGTTTGTGGTTGGGTCAACAACTCCGCCCACTTTCTGGGTGTTAAACAGAAATTCAGCAGTCGCCTCTCCGCTCAAGTCAGAGAGAACCTCAGCGTAGCTCCTACCTTCTAACCCAGCAGCGGTAAACTTGGCATATTCATTGTCGCTAGGGCTACCGTCTACCTTGACTACGTTAGTATCAGAAATACCAGCGGTTACATCGAAGCGGCGGTCTGTTGTTAAATCCCCACCGCCTGCTAGGTGGGAACCTGCCGTCAGGGTGATGCTCTTGCTAGCAGCCAGGTTCATCTGGGTTTCAATCTGAGCGTGGGTCTTTGTTCCAATGTCACTCAGCTTGGTATGGCTAAGTTGCGCTCCTGCATAGTTGCCACCAGTAGACCTAATGACGAACCCGTCTGTCTGGGTAGCAGAATCAACGTCAGAGAGATCATCCAGGGCTGCGGCCCCGCCACCTGCTTCGGGCTGCCACGTACCGGAAGCAGAGTCCCACCTGATAATATCATTGTCTGACTGCCCCGCAGCCCATACGGTGGGAGTAGCAACGGTTATGGTGCGATTCGCCGTCAGATCGCCAATGGCAGCAATGCCAGTGCCGCCGGTGAGGGTAACACCTGAGTGGTCTATATGTTCATTCCCCACGAAACCACCCAGCCCATCGTGGTCTAAGATGCTTTCCTGCACGGCGAGGGTAACAGTGGCCGCGCCTACAGTGCGCACAATGGCCGTACCCGCTGCCAGCACTCGCTCGGCGGACAGGACGCCGTCAGCCACGAGGACAACGTACTGAGCATCGGTGGGAGCGCCGCTAGCGGCGGAGATGTTTTGCCATGAACCGCCACTACTCTTGAACTGCATCGTGCCCGCGTTGTCGTAGAAGCCGTAGCCGCTGTCGCCGTCAGTGTCGCCCCAGTTGATGTAGCCACTTGCAGCCAGGCCGATGTTGCCTGCTACGTTGAAATAGGTGGCACCGAGGACGGCGCGCGTCGCATTGCCTATCATAAAGCAATAGGCGTTCTCCGTCATATCGTACTCTATGTAATCGTTGGAATCAAACTGAATCCTGCGGGCTGTAGTCCCTTGTAATAGGATGCCGTAATTGGTTGTCGCCCTGTACCAATCAGCTTCTATAAGGAGCCTTTCTGTGCCACCGATGAAAAAGTCAAAGCCCTCTGGAGATTCGCTGCGCCACTCAATGTAATCGTTTGCATCATCAAATGTGATTCGTTTACCTGTAACCAGGGTGATGCCCACCGCATCGAGCCTGATTGCTGGAGAGCCAGCTATCTGTGCGTCTAAGATGGGTTCGTCAACATCCGCCTGATCAAGCGTGAGGACGGGGATTGCACCAGTGTTAGAGGGCTGGTATACGCGGAGTTGGGCAGAGGACGCAGTATATGCACGGGATATAGTTGTGTGACCATAGGGTCTCACAAATATGCCACCGAGTTCCAAGTCCGCAGCCCAGAACATTACCATAGCGTTAGCAGCATCGTCATAGCCGGTAGACCCTTTGTGGGTTGTATCCTGGCTATATGCGTGCCATGCACTTTTGCCCGCGCCTCCGCGAATTTCCGTATAGGCGGTGTCAACGGGATTGTGAACAAGAAAATCGCCAACGGCAGATTCAACTTTTGAGCCAACAGTGATGTTCCCCCCATCATGTATGTACAACAGTGCTGAGCCCGCAGCGTTAGTCAGCGCCAACCCACTCCCCGCCGCCCGCACCTCGTTCGCTGCGAGGTGGCTAGCAGTGAAGGTGTGTACGCCCGTCCAGATTAGGGTGGCGGCGGTGTCCACGTTGATGGTGCGATCGGTAGTCAGATCGCCAATGGCAGCAATGCCAGTGCCGCCTGTCAGGGTGATGCTCTTGCTGGCAGCCAAGGCCACGAAGGTGTCAACCTCTGACTCGGTGTAAAAAGTGCCAGCCAGCAGGGTGCCCAAGGTGGCATGGTCGAAATCGAACCTTCTGTCAGTAGTTAAATCACCACCACCGGACATGAAAGAGCCTGCTGTGAGGGTAAGACTCTTGCTAGCAGCCAGAGCCACGAAGGTGTCAACCTCTGTCTCGGTGTAGAACGTGCCAGCCAGCAGGGTGCCCAGGGCGGCATGGTCGAAATCGAAGCGACGGTCAGCAGTTAGATCACCACCACCCGACATGAAAGACCCCGCTGTGAGGGTAAGACTCTTGCTGGCAGCCAGGGCTGCGGCAGCAATGTCTTGCCATGAGCCGCTGTCGTCCTTGAACTGCATCGTACCCGCGTTGTCGTAGAAGCCGTAGCCGCTGTCGCCGTCAGTGTCGCCCCAGTTGATGTAGCCACTGGCAGCCAGGCCGATGTTGCCTGCTACGTCGAGGAGGTGGTCGGGGGAGGCGTCGCCGATGCCGACGTTGCCGTCTTTATCAATTACCAACCTGGTCGTATCCAATGTATTGTCATTAGCATCAGAGCTTCTTATTGAGAAATCGCCGAAATTATCGAGATCGTTTCTTATGCCCCAA
>SDBV01012458.1_pt1 | contig 10894 bp, 7 predicted proteins | sample 2277081 | NCBI WGS metagenome assembly SDBV01 (sample SAMN10402039, study PRJNA504765) | marine sediment metagenome | isolation source: marine sediment core GS10_PC15, 223 cmbsf | place: Arctic Ocean: Southern Knipovich Ridge | collected 2010
ATTAAAGCAAGAATATACAGAAGCATTAGGGATATTATAATGGCAGATCATATACATTTTAATGTATCGGTAGTACCGATAGAGGAATTAACTGATGAAAATTCAGGGACTAAAAAAATAATTGCATCAGAAATTGGTACAAGCTTAGGTGGTAGTGGTGAGTCGGTTGATTTAGCAGCCTATAATCAAACAGCAGCAAATCAGGGATACTTAAATGGCGCTGTTAATTATAAAGATGCCATACACACAGGTGAGGGTGTAAAATTAAGTACAGTTGAACCGATAGACTTTATTTTTATAAGGAACACAGGTTTTAAGTTTTCTGATGCAACTACTCTTGGTTTGGTGTCAACTGATTGCCTTATGGTCGTATATAAAACTTTAGCAGAAGAAGATGATGCACAAAGCGGATGGGTAGAAGGACAAAACCCTTATACGAAAGCTGATCATTATTTTATGGTAGGCTGGCTTAAACCTGGGCAGGCAATGGTTTTACCAGGTGGGATAACAACTGTGAGTAATAAGTTTGATTTAGTAAGTGGTCGTACAGGCGAGTTGAGTTATGTCAATGATGACGATCTAACCAGAGGCGATACACAAATTTATTGTAAAACATTCGCATCGGATGGTTCAGCAGCTTCAGATGGGAATGCTGTAGAATATTTGGCGGTAACTTAAAATGACAACTTTACAAATATATGAATCAATAAAACAGATTTTTCCGCAGTTATTAGAACCGCAAATTATAGCGGAGATGAATAATGCACAAGATAAATTTGCGAGAAGGACACATATCTTAAGGGCAGTAGGTGATCTACAAACACTTACGACTAAAGTGTCTTGGGATTTAATAAGTGGTTTTGTGAAGCTCCATGAGGTTGAGCTATATAGTTCGACAGGTATAATACTTCGCAAGGAAGATGAGAGTATAAACCATTTTATTGATGGTGGTAAGATAATATTCTATGATACTTCATCCACACAGAAGATTACGACTATTCCTACGAGTATTTCTTATATATGGGTAAGGTATTCTCATCTTCCAACAGCATTAGTTACTGTTGCAACTGCATTAACAATAGATACGCAATTTACAGAGGCAGTATTAGCGGGTGCATTAGAAACTTTTTATGGAAGGATACCTGTAGCTATTGGGACAGATAATGCTGGAAATGTAGTAAATGCTATCAATCTTAGAGTAGTAGGATATTGGAGGAGTAAGTTCAAAGAGATAGAAAAAGATGCAAGAAGATGGATAAATGATTTAGACTCTACTGAAGGAGATACGATAATCTACCAAGATGCAGGGCTTGTTTATTTGCCACACGAAGCTAAGGATGCTAATGTTTCACCAGTGTCGTGGACTTAAATAATGATTGTTAGTAGCAACTATTATATACCGTTTCATGCTGAAGGACTTTAATAAAATAGTTATATATAGTTACCAATAGTTAATAATAATACGTTGTGCATGCAACGGTAACGCTAAAAAACGAAATTAGATAGTAAATTAGATAAAGATAGAAATGCCACGAGAAGATATATCAATCAGACGATTTGGTGGGATGATAACGAATCCCCAACAAGAAGATGTACCTGACTTTGCAAGTGCTTGGAATCAGAATGTTGACCCTACGTTTCAAGGTCAGTTAAGAGGAATAAAAGATAACGGTGCAGCTTATCAAGCAAATGGGAATGTGGAAATACCAGATGTTTATGAAAGTGATTGGTTAAATTATAATAGACCAGATAAAATTTTAACTGTAAGTACTCATGGTCATCCAGAAAATCCGATAGAAATTGTAACTGCTGCCTCACATAACTTGGTTACAGGTGATAAGGTTATTATTACAGGTGGTGACCCTGTTGCAATGAATGGAACTTGGAGAATAACAGTAACTGAAGCTACAAAATTTACTATACCTGTGACTTCGACAGGAAATTATGTTTCAGGCGGATCGGTAGCTTATACTGGTGGAGATAAATGGGATCTAATTTATGCTGATAAGGAAGATAATGACGTAACAGCCATAGAAGATTTTTATAATGGGGCAGAGAGTTATAGGACTTTTAATGATATAGTAACGAGTGTGGTAGGTACAGCAAATTGTATTAAAACTTTTAATAATCAATGTTTAATTGGCTTAGGTAAGGCGGTGGGGGCGTATCCATATATAGTCCATAGATTAATTAACAATAAATCTTTTTTTAATGGAGCTGAAACAGCCCTTGCTGGTCTCTATGCGCATTATGGTAGATGTTACAATCAATCATCTACAACAGGATTAGTAACTGTTGTATCTGGAACATTGAGTGGTGCAGTGGCAGGTTATTTCCAGACAGGTGTTTTATATAGTTGGAAAGTATCATTAACTTTTGATGGTTTGCAAGAGAGTGAGTTATCAAGTGCTGGTGTAGATACGGCTACTTCTACAGATGATAGCTGTGCCGTTTTATTAAGGGCTACAGATGCTGCTAATGCAGGAATTTTTGAGGCTGCTTTATGGGATAAAAGGATAACAGCAGTAAATGTTTATAGAGCTGAATCTTCTGATGGTAATTCTGAAAATTTAGGACTTCACAGATTAGTGAAGACAATAGATATAGACGATACAGGTTGGAGTGTTAATGGTAATCATTACGAACTTACTTATACAGATACAGGGGGTTATCCAGGAGGTGGACAAACTTACGAAGAGCAAACAGGATTGGCTGAAACATTAGAATTTACTTGGGTGAATTATAATATTAATGAAGTTGGTGGTGGTTATCATTGGGTAACACAGGGAACATTGCCTGATACAGCACTAAGTACCGATACAGATTGGAATAGATATATCTTCAGATCACAGAAATTCAGACCTAATATGTTTAATTGGGCATATGATTTTGTTATATTGCCAGAAATACCAGTTGACTTTAAATATTATAATGATACATTATATGCCTTTACAAAAAATAAAATATATCCAATTAATCCTGAACTTCTAATAGTAGGAGATCCTTTTGAAGGTGTGGGTGTATCCGCAAGAGGTGGAATTAAAGTAACTGAATATGGAATGTTCTTTTGTAATATAAATGGTGCTTATAGATTGTTTAATAATCAAGTAACTACGATAAGCAACCCAATTAAAACAACAATGAATACAACGAAAACAAATGAAAGCTGGGAAGCGTTTGCAAAAGATGCTCTTTTAAGTCCTGGAATAATAGGCAGAATAATTGTTGGATATTTAGCAGATAAAAGATGTATTTTATTCATAGGACAAGCACCCTCAGCTTCGACTACTTTAGCATTTATTTATTATTTGCCTACTGAAGAATGGTATATATGGACTCTTGATGCAGAACCATTGGATGCTAATTCTGGATTAGTAACAGGTAAAGATGGAGAGCTATATTGGTCAGGTACAACTACCTTAAATAAATTATTAGGTGCTTCTGCGACTTGGTTAGACCATGACTGGTTATCAAAAGAGTTTACATTAGGTAAGCCCTCGCAAAATAAATTATGGAAGAAAATAATTTGGGATAGTACAGGGACTGTGGTTGTGAAACGTGGTGTTAATGGCACGTACCCTGCAACTTCAGTAACAAACAATACTTATTTTAATGACTACCAAAAGACACAGCAGATATTATTAGATTGTACTACAAACGCAACGACAGACAGCTTAGATATTCTTGTCAGAGAACTAATAGGTGTAAGATGAGTTCTGTATCTGACAATACAATTAAACAACTTGAACAGATATTAAAAAATAAAAACAAGTATCAAGTGAAGAGGTCTAAGAATAAAAGAGATATTGATGCAGGTAATGCTACAGTAGGTGATGTGGCTAATGTATTAGGTACTCTAATAGATGATTTAAGAAAACAAGGAATTTTGAAATAGAAGGAGAATACAATGCCAGGTGAAGCTCATCAATCATACAATTACACAAGACCACCAGGGACAGAAAATGTCCCGTGGGAAGATTTCCGTGAGGAAACAGGAGGAAGTCAGAATAGGGCAGATTTTCAAACGTGGTTAGTCAATCGACAGACACAGAATAGATATGATGATTTGTCTAATTTCCAGTCTTCTTATTATCAGCTGTTTAGAAGTTTTCTTGAAAAGCAGACACCAACATTTGGTACAGACCGAGCACTTGCAGGGCAAGTAGCTTCAGGCAGTAATTATGCTACAGGAAGCGTAATAGCTAATGAGAGGGAAAAAGCTTTCAATAGAAGTCGTGAAGATTTTCTGAATACAACTGTATCTGGATTTGCCTTTCAATCACAAGGACAAGCTGATACGCTTCTTGGAGGTCTCTTACAGAATAGTCAGTTCCAGCAGAATCTTGGTGAGCAGAGGCGAGAGTTTGATGTATCTAATGAGACTGATTTTTGGGATTATGCTCTATCGATTATTCCAGGTGCAGCCAGTGGAGCTAGTGGATTCTTTGGTGGTGCTGGAGCTGCTGCTGGTGGTAGTGCCGCATCTGTCGCACCTGTCGCACCCGCTCTTGCTATTTCAGACAGACGATTAAAAGAAAATATTAAGAAAACAGGTGTTTCATTAAGTGGGATTAACATTTATGAATTTAATTATATAGGTAGTAATACGAGGTATAGAGGTGCTATGGCAGATGAGAATTTAGAAGCATCAGTAGATACAGATGGCTATAAGTATTTAGATTATTCAAAAATTGATGTAAACTTTGAGGCGGTATAATGCCACAGATAGAATCATTATTAAAATTCAGTGATAACTTTACTTCAGTAGTAGAGGCTTGGAAAAATCGCAATCAGCAGGAATCTCAGTTTTCTCAAAAGCTTGATTTCCAGAATAGACAATTAAGTCTAAGGGAAGCTTTCCGTAGAGATGAGTTAGATGAAACAATTTCTTACCATAAAGTATTGAGTGATTACTATGATAGTCAAGATGAGAATCAAGATTTGAATAGGGATGTGAATATACAAAGAGGCAAGAACCAGTTAATGATAAATGATATGTTCCCTGTTGATGAGAATACACCTGAGGGGACTTCTACTTTTGAAGCATATGGTGAGACTTGGGTTAACCCTGCTGTAGAGTCTCCAGAGCCTATAGAGCAGTCAAGATTTGTCCCTGGGGCTTTCGGTACTCAGGTTGAACAAAAATTTACTGTTGACGAAGCAGGCAATGAAACTATAAGAAATTATGAAACTGTGATTTATCCATCTGAAGTTAGGGATGATGATAATAGTTTTGATACTTATTATAATACAGGCGTATCTTATTTATCAGAATTGAGATCGCTTAATCAACAAGAGGCGGGTGGTTCAATACAATATAATGAAGCTAAACAGAAAGCTACCTTAAATTCTTATCAAGCTTTAGATGCGGTAGGTATAAGTAAGGATATATTAGAGGGACTGAGAATGACTATAGAGGGTATTCCTCCAGAGGAATCTAAGGAAAGAGAGAAAATATTGAATGAAGCTATTAACAAACTTAATAGAGAGTATGATTTGACAGAAGAGCAACTAAAAGCGCTTAAACTTTGGAAAGATGTGGGAACACAATAGATGCCAGACGATAAGAAAAAGAAGAAGAAATTATCTGAATTTAATCCAGAGGATATTCGTGTAAGGAGACCTGGAGAAAAAGAAGAGAGCTCTTCGTCATTTGGGCAGATATTCAAAGACGTGGTTTTAGATACGCAGAAACTTTTGAAAACTGTAGTAGCTACTAATCCTGCTACAGCAGGTACATTTTATCTTTATGAGAAATTCTTTGAGGGTGATAAACCAAATTATGTAGAGGATGTATTAGTCCCTCAGGTATTAGAGACTTCGAAAAATTTTAGTGATGCTACTGATAAGATTTTGAGTGGGGGTGCTAAATCAGTAGAGGGTGCAATGCAACTTGGTAATTTATTAGCTCATCAGCCTTTTTATGGCTTTGAGGTTCAAGATAAAGCTTTACGGCATTATGGCATGGAGACTTATGCAGATGCTTTTAGTTTTCCTTTCACTCTTCCTCCGAAGGTAGCCAGAGAAGGTGTGAAATTATTAGATAAGGTTTTGCCAGATAAGAAGCAACAAAATGCAGCTATTAGACTCGGTATACTTGCTTTTACAAAAGATCCAGAGCTTGCTCATTCTTTTGATGATGAGACGTTGCAAGGAATGACAGACCAATTACAAGCCTCTACAGATTTTTTGTCTATTCTTACAGCTGGTGGTGTTACCCATAAAGCTGGTGGAGTTGGTAAACAGATAGGAAAGAAATTTCAGAAGAAATTACCTGTTAATGTTGATCCATTGGGCAAAGAAGGTAGATTAGGATTAGGTGTAGAAGAGACTGCGTTAGTAAGACCTGGAGACAGGATACAGCCACGACCTCTTATTACGCCAGAGTCTGTTAATGTAATAAGAACTTTGACCCAAAATAGACAGGTACGATTAGGTACAGCAAAGTTAGATAGAGGTAATGCAGTGAATGAAAGACTTAGTCTTAATGAAAAGATTAAGTCTAATCGTCAGAGAGTTAAAAACTTAAAGGATAAAACAGGTAAAGATGTAATAGCTGAGAAAAAGAGATTAAAGCAGGAAACTAAAGAAGCGATTATACGCAGAAAAGAGTTAGATGAGATAGTCGATTACAGAAATAAAGAGATAGATTCTTATAAAGAACCGTCTAAGAAAGAGATTAAAATAATCAAACTAAAGGAGACAAAAGATGCCACACAAATCAGGAAAGAAGAGTTACCCATCGACAAAAAAACATCCCAAGTCGAAGTCAAAACCGAAGCCAAAAAAGAAGAAGTAACTGCGAAAGAAAAAATAGAGTCTGAAGGATTGGTATTTGAAGGTATCCAGAAGACTAAGCAAGGTGACTTTTATACTATTAGCACTAAAGACAAAAAGGTCACACGACTTATAAAGCCTGAAGAGTTAGATAAAGGAATTAAACAAATTAAGGAGATTGAACAGGCTCAAACTAATCTTCGTAATAAATCTTCCGAGCAGTTGATAGGAGATTTTGTTAGGGGGTGGGATGAGCTATATAAGTTCGAACGTGGAAGGGGAAAAATAACTGAAAATGATAAAATAAGAGATGCGCTTTTTGCTGATGGCGGTGCAAGATTCCAAGCAGCAAGAATGATGGCAGTGCAAGGATTGGAAAGGTCAATACAGTTTAATAAGTTTCATCTGACTTCAAAATCTCCTTACTATAAGAAGGTTAGTCTACGTAATCCAAATATCGGGAATAAAGAATATCATCAAAAACAGATAAAATTAGCAGAGGATTTATTAGAAACTTTAGAGATTCTTTCTCCAAAAAAGGGAAGACCTAATATTGACAGACTGAATCAACTTAATGTAATGTTTGACCCCACTGTCCTCGTAGACATGGCTAAGGTAGGTGCAGAATTAGTTGGTAAAGGATATAAGTCTTTTGGTAAGTGGGCTGATGAAATGAAGAGGACTTATGGTGAAGAGATTAGTCCTCATTTAGTTAAACTTTGGGATATGTCTAAGGTGGTTGTGAGGGAGACCAAGGATAAGGAACGAGTATCTAAGCAGACATCTGAAAAGAAATTTGCTACTGAAAAAGAAGTATTAGAATATAGGAAGATATATATTAAGCGGAATAGTCCACTTTCTAAGACTAAAGAGTCTATAAAAGAAACTGGCGAAAGCTTAGGGAAGACTGGCAGACAAATACTTAAACCATTAGATACTCGACTAAGAGAGATTGATCCTGCGTTGTACCGAACTGTTAAATTAAATGACCATATTAAAGAAACGAAGATACGAGCCGAAGAGGAAATAGCAAGTAAACTTGTGAAGCCAAAGGGAAAATTTCTGAAGAAGACTATGGATTCAAAGGATGTTGCTGATTTAGATTTAGCTTTTAAGCAAGAGAATGAAGTAAAGATTAGGGAGATTGTCAAGAAGTATGGACTAACGAAAGAACTTAGTGCGGTAATAAACTTACTTAATAAGGTGGGTAAGGAATTGGGTATCAATAAGGAGGGTTTCTATTTCCCACGTATGGTTAGAGATTATAAAGGATATGTAACAGAAGTTTATAAGATATTAAATAAAGAGCCACAGGTGAAGGGAATACTGGATAAGGTTTTAGATGAGTATGCTTCTAAAAAAGGTAGCAAACTAACTGTAGAAGAGGAAGCTCATATTATAAATAATGCTATCAGGGGGTATATTCCAGGGATCACACTTTCAAAATTTGCTAATGAGTTTGCACGAACTGTTAAACAAGTTGATGCTAAGACAGCACAGTATTTACATAATTGGGATAATTCACTGATGATGTATTTACAAGAGGCAAGAATGAAGATAGAAAACAGAAAACTTCTTGGGAAGAAATCTGGTGAAGTTCCAGAGATAACCGATAAGAGCATCGGGAGATTAATCGCAGAAAGAAAGTTAGAGTCTTCTAAGCCATTTACTCCAGAGGAATTAGGCGAGATTACTCAAATACTTAAAGCAGGTATAGAGCCGACAGGAGTGCCTGCATGGGCAAACTTAATTAAGGATGTAGGATATACGACTACTCTATTTAATTACTTTAGTTCTATAACACAGCTTGGTGATATATATGCTCCTTTATATCGGACTCCTTTAGGGACTCTTAAAGCAGGTGTGAAGATGGCAACTGGCAGATCTGCGGTTGAGAACTTAAAGAGGATAGGGATAGACGTTAATCAGATAGGGAGAGAATTTACTAATCCTCGACAGCGTAGTCAGTTTTCAAGGTTTATGGCTAAGGTCTCTCTTTTCAGGTGGGCTGATATGGGGATGAAGAAATTGGCAGTTAATACTTATTATGAAAGATATCGTAGTCTTGCGAAACAGGATAAACTTGTAGAGGGACATCCAGAATATTATCGATTCAAACAACGATTTGGTGATAAGGCAGATGAAGTTATAAATGAATTTAAGACTACGCCAAAAGGTGAGTTGACAAGCAGAATGGCTTTTCAGTTATGGGATGAACTTGATGCTCATCAACCGATATCACGGTGGTCGTTGCCTGAGAAATATCATACTTCTGCAGCAATGCAGTTGGGTTATCAAATGAAAACTTTTGCATTACGTAGAGCTGATTATATACTTAATGAATCTATCAGAGTAATGAGAAATAAGAATCTTAGCAAAACTGAAAGGATACAGGGAGTTAAAAACTTCTTTAATTTAATGGCAGTAGTTCTTGCTTCTGAACAAGCTACTGGAGTGACCAAAGAGTTTATAAAGAATTTAATGAAACAGGGAAAATTTGATTTGGGGGAAGCTTTTAAGCAGACTTATGCAAATCCAGATATGCACACAAGTATCTTGATAGATAATTTAATGGGAGTAATATTGTTATCCCGATATGATTTAAAGACAATACAAAAAGATGGGTTACTTTCAACTTTAGCTGCTAAGATATTGCCTATAACTTCAGTAGCAGACAATTTTACAAAGGATATGATTGGTGGAACTTTCCCTAAATATACTACGAAAAGTATCCCTTTGGTTGGTACTGCGTTATATGAATGGCTTTTAGAATCTACTAAGGGTAAAAAAGGCTTTAATCTTAATTTTAGTATGCCAAATTTACCAAACTTATAATAATATAGGAGATAGTAATGAAAAAACTGGTTTTATTTTTAATACTGATGGTGGGAGTATCTTTTGCACAGAGGGAAAGGATAGCTGCTATAGGTAATGGTGTCGTTTATAATGATACATTAAGTTACACAACTGCAGCTGAACCGAGTGATTCTATGTGGATTATAGATACAAAATTCAATAATGACTGGTATAGATTTTTCCTTAAGGGGAATGCCAATTCTCCAGTTGATTCAGTTTATTACCAGCATGGTACTATAAATTATGATCAAGCAGAGGTAGCGGTAGATACTTTTTGGGGTAGTTGGGGGGCAGTGAAAGACTCGTCTTGGACTGACATAAATACAATGATAAATAATACCGTAGGGAAAGACTTTATTTTATTCAGCCCGATACATCAGTTGCTTAGGTTTGCGATATTAAATCATCGGGGTAGTTTACCAACAAGGACTATAGAGGTAACATTACAGGCAACTAAATAATGAGGTATTTATTCTTAATATTTTGTTTCCCTTTATTTGCACAAACTGATTACATCTCAGTCAGTGTGATGCGTGGAGATAGGACTGTTCTATATTGGACTGTTACAATAGACTATTCAAGTAATTTTGATGTAGAGTTTGTAGTGAAGGCAACATCAGACCCAAGTGCAAACAGATTAATACAAAAATTAAATAGTGACGCTGGTGGTGATTCTGCACAGGTCTATGTTACTTCTGATACGATACAGATTACAATTAACACGGCGAATACATTAAATTGGGCTGCGAGAAATTATTACTATGATATATTGATAGAAGCTAACGGTGGTGGTGAAACCGACACTACTACAATTTTTCAAGGAGTATTTACTGTTTTACAAGATATCTCATCTCCTACGGATGGAACTATACCTGGTTCTATACCTGTTTATATAGTTGCTTTAGACACGTCCGGGCATACCTTCGGTGTTTTGGCAGGATATGATTCTGATAATTCAGTCAGTTGGCTTTCTAAGAGAGCGTTTCAAGATTCGATTGGAATTGGCTGGTACACACCCGAAATGTATGGTGCTGTTGGTGATGGCGTAACTGATGATACTCAGGCGATTCAAGATGTTATCCAAGCAGGTATTGATTCAAGTAAAATGGTGTTGTTTTCTAAGCAGTATAAATATGTATCTTCAACTCAGTTTCAAGTGGATAGTGTGGCTTATTTGGGATGGGAGTTTATCAACAACTCAATAATTGATGCAAGCACAAGCACTATCGGGAATTCAATATTTAGTTTTTTGGGGTTGGCG
>SDBV01012459.1_pt1 | contig 10894 bp, 8 predicted proteins | sample 2277081 | NCBI WGS metagenome assembly SDBV01 (sample SAMN10402039, study PRJNA504765) | marine sediment metagenome | isolation source: marine sediment core GS10_PC15, 223 cmbsf | place: Arctic Ocean: Southern Knipovich Ridge | collected 2010
GAAACTGGAAGCGGAAGCCGCCTACCAGTTTGGCAATTTGGATGGTGCGGACATCTCGGCGTGGATGCTGACAGTTGAAGGAACGTATTCACTTCCAAACATCAGTTGCAAGCCCTTCTTCACGTTGGGTGTTGACTACGCTTCCGGCGACGACGACCCGGGCGACGGCGATGTTGAAACCTTCAAGCATATGTTCCCGTTGGGGCATGCCTATCTTGGGTATATCGACGTGGTTGGCAGACAGAACATCATCGACGTCCGAGGCACAATAGGCGCATGGCCGATCCCCAAGAAGCTCAGGACCAAAGCAGACCTGCACTTCTTCTGGCTGGCCGATGAAGACGACGCTCTGTACCATGCAGGCGGCGGAGTGATGAGGCCGGCATTCCTCGTGGACGACCTGGGCAATGTTACGGCGGTAAACGAAAACGAAGTCGGTGCCGAACTCGATTTGACGATCCTCTACAAGTGGAACCGCCATACAACCATTCTGATAGGTTACAGCCATTTCTTCACAGGCGATTTCATAGAAGAATCAGGCTCGGACGACGACATAGATTTCTTCTACACGCACATCGATTTCAAATTCTAAAAGCAAATAGCCTCCAAAAGGGATGCCAAAGACGACCGGGGAGGATTTTCCAGAAACACAACGGGAAATCCTCCCCATATCTTTTCACAAGCCCGACAGGTCCCGCGATTAATTGCATTTCTCGATTTCAACTCCTATAGTTCTAGGGAGGGTGGTCTTGCTCTGAAACCGCCCCAATGGTTTTCCAAACAGTTCGTACAACGGAGGAAAGATCATGAAACAGAAAAACGTAATCATTATTCTGTTCGCCATCGTGGCGCTGGTTGTCGGAATAGGCTTCGCGGTCTCGATGAAATGGAGCGGAAGCGAAGCAGAGGAAGTTGCCGTGGAAGTGAGAGACGAAATCACGGGAAAACGCGTAATTGAACAGGGCGAAGCCCTAAAAGGCCAAGTGCGCGATATCGTAAATCAACAAAAGACCGAACAAGAGGCCGCCACACAATAAAAAAGGCTCATCCGGCTTGAGCGTACTTGTCCAAAATAGCAATTCTCTTTTTTTGACGGCCCCCAAAGCCCCATCCACGAATAAACACAAAACCCAAATGTATTACTTGGCATAGACAATGTATGTCATGTTGGCGGCTTTTGAATAGGCACGCAATGCTGTTACGATGACTTCCAAGACAGCGACTCAGGCCCTGATTCCCGAGGATGACGAATTGAGCTGAACGGAAAGGATTCGCTAATACATGAAAAGGCCCAAGAATCCGGATTCCCCAAGCAATACTGCCTTTGCATTTTATATCGCTGTCTTGCTAATTGTCGGAATCACATTAATCTTCCTCAGCCGGCCCTTCTATAGTCACGATATAACATTGAAACAGCTCTGGAAACCTGAAGACAGAATAAGACAGCTCGAAAAGGAACTGTTACAGATCGGACAGGCAGCGGATTCCGTCGCCCGCCAGGCTACGCAGCCTACGAAGGAAGCCAAAGAACTTGCCAAGCTGATTACGGAAGACGATGGACTCTTCACTCAGGCATTAAGGGCCATGGCTGAGGGCGATGACGCCAAGGCAGATGGGCTGCTGGACGCGACTCAAGAACTTCTGGATACCGTCCAGGAGGAAAAGGGCCGCCAACAAATCAAGGTATTCTGGGCACGCATAAGCAACGCCATCTACGCGGACAGAAAGCAGGATGCCCTGCAATGGTGCGACCGACTGGCACACTTCGCAGGAGAAAACATACAGGTCCTCTGCGAACTGTCCAACGTCTATTCCAACTATGCTGCGTATCATAAAGCCGAGCCGCTCCTGAAGCGTGCTTTGGAGATCGATGAAGCGCATTTGGGCAAAGATCATCGGAGAGTGGCCAGCGAACTAAACAACCTTGCGCAGTTGTACAAGGCGATGAATAGGCTCGCTGAGGCCGAGCCGCTTATGTTGCGTTCCATGGCGATCGATGAGGAAAGTTTTGGCAAGGATCATCCGAAAATGACCACCGGATTGAACAATCTGGCGTGCCTGTATATGGATACGAATCGGCTGGCTGAGGCCGAGCCGCTCCTGAAACGCGCCTTGGCAATTGATGAGGCACATTTGGGCAAAGACCATCCGAAAGTGGCCACCGAATTAAACAATTTGGCGCAATTGTACAAGACGACAAATCGGTTGGCGGAGGCCGAGCCGCTCATGTTGCGTGCCCTGGCGATTGATGAGGAAACGCTGGGCAAAGATCATCTGAGCGTGGCAAAAGACTTGAACAATCTGGCCATGTTGTACATGGATATGAACCGGCTTACGGAGGCCGAGTCTCTCCTGAATCGTTCCCTGTCCATCGATGAGGCCGGTTTGGGCAACGATCATCCAACGGTGGCCACCAGATTGAACAATCTGGCGCAGTTGTACCAGGACACGAATCGGCTGGCGGAAGCCGAGCCGCTTATGTTGCGTGCCCTGGAGATTTATGAGGCAAGCTTCGGAAAAGAGCACCCGGGAGTGGCCACCGGACTAAGCAACCTGTCGGGATTGTATTATTCGACAAATCAGCTGGCGGAGGCCGAGTCGCTCCTGAAACGTGCCCTGGCCATTGACGAGGCGAGCTTCGGAAAAGATCATCCCGAGGTGGCTGGCGGATTAAAGAACTTGGCGCGCTTGTATCACGACACGAATCGTCTAGATGAGGCCGAGCCATTGTTCAAGCGAGCGCTCGCGATATACGAGGCAAGTTTGGGCAAAGATCATCCAAGCGTCGCCACCTCATTAAGCGGCCTGGCGGCACTATATCTTGATACGAATCGGTACGCCGAGGCTGAGCCACTCATGTTGCGAGCGCTGGCCATTGACGAGGCAAGTTTCGGGAAAGACCATCCTGACGTGGCCACTGACTTGAACAATCTGTCGGTGTTGTACAAGGTGACAAATCGTCTTGCGGAGGCCGAGCCGCTCCTGAAACGTGCCCTTGCGATATACGAGGCAAGTTTCGGAAAAGATCATCCCAGAGTGGCCACGGCATCAGGCAATCTGGGGATGTTGTATAAGGATACAAATCGGTTGGCAGAGGCAGGACCCCTCCTCATGCGTGCGCTGGCGATTAATAGGGCAAGTTTCGGAGAAGATCATCCCGATGTGGCCACCGGATTAGGCCACTTGGGGCAGTTGTATACGGACACGAATCGATTTTCAGAGGCCGAGCCCCTCCTGATGCGTGCGCTGGCCATTTATGAGGCAAGTTTCGGAAAAGATCATCCTGGAGTTGCCACCGGATCAAGCAGTCTGGCGCAGTTGTATCAGGACACAAATCGACCGGCAGAGGCCGAGCCGCTCATGTTGCGCGCCCTGGCTATTTATGAGGCAAGTCTCGGAAAAGATCACCCCCACGTTGCCACCGGATTGGGCAATCTGGCGAGTCTGTATATGGATACGAATCGAATGGCGGAGGCCGAGCCCCTCCTGATGCGTGCGCTAGCCATTAACGAGGCAAGTTTCGGAAGAGACCATCCTGACGTCGCAAGAGATTTATTCAACCTTGCAAAGCTTTATCTGGAGACGAATCGGCTGCCAGAAGCCGAGCCCTTGCTCAAACGAGCACTAGAAATCCTCGAAACCAGCCTGGGAGCAAAACATCCGCGCACAATTAAAGTGCGGGACAAACTGGATACAATGGAAAGCGAAAGGGCCGAAGAGTGAAGGCAAAAATGGATTAAGCACGACTTTCCCAAGCGTTCCAAAGGCCCTATCCACGAATAGATACAAAAGCTAAATGTACTATATGATATATACTCACTAAGTCGCGGATTGAAACGCGGAGCCGATGCTGCTGTTGCGCAGTACGCCGCCGCTAATCCGCGGGCCATTGTGTAGGGAGAGCACGCTCATGAAAAAATGGGAATACAAGGTCGTGGACTCGAAGGATGTTCCTTCGGAGGGCATCTTCAAAGGTAGAAACCGTGCCAGCGTTGAGGACTATCTCAATCAGCTTGGACGGGACGGGTGGGAAGTAATCAATCTGGACTTCAGGGAACTCGAAGGCCGGCTTGAGTTCTCTGGCGTGGCGAAACGAGAAACGACCGCATAATCAGGCGCACCTGCGCGAGGGCTGAGAACACATGGGAAATGCTGTTTTAGTACTAATTTTCGTTCTGTTCGTAGTAGTCATGGCGGCAGTGGCAAAGTTTGAACTGCCTTCGTGGTCTAATGTGCCCTACGATGACACCGTGGACGGCCTTGACTGGTGCGACGATCAAATCATCTCTGAAGATACAGCGCGTTGTAGCCACAATCAAAACCCATAAGTAAAACTACCCCCACTCGTCATTGCGAGGAATGACCGTAGGGAATGACGCGGCAATCTACTGTCCTTACCCAGTTACGCTCTTGACTTATCCTGTTGAGCGTTACTGGATAAGGACAGAAGATTGCTTCGTCGTTCCTCCTGCTAAGGACATGGGGTTTTCTGTTCGGGGACGCCTTTGGTGTAACTTTTTGAGCTGTACTTGGTTAGCTCCTGGATTCCCGCCTTCGCGGGAAAGACGGAAAGGGAAGTGTCGTTTTGTGAATCTGCGCCGTTGGGGGTGCGGGGCTCGCAATGACGAGGGGGAAGATGTTGTCAGAAAAACAAAGTTTTGACGGATAGTAGCACAGAGTAAATCGAATCGGAATGAGATAAGGAGACAAGGAAATGGGATTGTTTTGGGACTTAATGCAACAAAGTCAGATATCTAACCAGCGTGGACGTGCGGATTCTCTTGAAGAAAGGGTCAGCCAACTGGAAAGCGAATTACACGGAACAAGGGAAGTTCTGCATAAACTGGTGTCCATCCTTGAGCAGGAATTTGGCAAGGACATCGACGGTGACGGCCGCATCGGATGATAAGGCTACCTTCAGCCTATCTCCGTGCTGCTATTCACCAGTACTTTTTTGTAAGTATTCGTTAAACCCGTGGCGCTTTTGGTTGGGGCCGCAAGAAAGGGGACAGACACGTCTCCGTTCGAAGACTCGCTCCGCTTGCGTCAGTCCCCTTTTTGCTTAGTTTTTCGTGCTTATGCACGGGTTTAACGAATACTTGCCTGTTTTTTGACAATATTTATTGCACAACTCCCGCTATCACAACAGGTTATGGATAGAGTTCCTCTGTCTTTATTTCTTCTCTGCGTTCCTCTGCGCCCTTGGCGTCTCTGCGTTAAAATCTATGTTTCTTTGTTGCAGAGACCGCAACTCCTGACCCAATTAACTCTCCTTTTCACAGGATGGACTAAAATCGAGTCCGAAATCGTTATGATATAATATATGTAAGAGACAATCGCCAGGTCGGCGCGCTTGCGACTAGAAACAAGGCAGCGCCAGACATGGATATAGTTTGGAGATTTTAGAAAAGGAGGGGAAAATATGCGTACTGTCAAAAACATCATCAAAGACCGGGCTCCGCATACTGTTGATGCTAACTGGTCAGTAAAACGTGTAGTAAACGCATTGTGCGAACATAAGACTGGGGCGGTCGTGGTTTGCGAGGGAGGAGAAGTCGTTGGCGTATTCTCCGAGCGCGATCTGATGCATCGTGTAGTCCAGGCAGGACACGATCCGGAAAAGTTACTGGTTTGCGATGTTATGTCGAAGGACATTATTCACGTGTCGCCCGATGAGGACTATCGAGTAGCTAAAGCGTATATGATCGACAACACAATTCGCCATCTGCTGATACTGGACGAAGAAGGTAAGTTGAAAGGACTGATCTCGATGAGCGACCTTCTTGAAGTCGACTTAGCGGAGTATTGCGACCTGATCAAGACGCTCAACGACCGTTACTACGAGAACGCGCTCAGGAAATCAAAAGTCTAAGGCATTGCCGCAGTATTTTAACCGCCGCGCCAAAGTCCAGGCATAGGTGCTGGATCTGGTTGGGCCGCAAAAAGCGGGTACAGCCACCCTTTATATCAGAATAAAAGGGAATGGCAGTCCCCGTTTTTTGCTTAGTTTTTTTGGTTGGGGCCGCAAAGGGCCGCTTCTATCCCACTTCGATTGTTTCGATGCCCAAATGTTGAGCAAGCATACGAAGTTCTTCGCCAAGGTCTTCCCAGACGATGCTGTAATGATGCGGCACGCCTTCGTCAGCTATCTTGTAGATCGCGTCGATTACGGGTGCGTCGAGTTTTACGCGCACCATCACGCCCCGAAGTTCTTTGTCCGTTTCCACGGCTTCACCGGTCACGAAGAACAACTTGTAGGCGCCACCGATTTTTGTGGCAAGCGCGACCGTCACCCTGCCCGCTTTCAAAGTGCCTTCCAAAACCGTGCCCTGGCCCGCAAGCGAGTGGTCCCTGAATTCTTTCGTACTGGAATCCGAGTGCAAAGAGCTGGCCGCCTGGCCGCAGTGCCAGAAAAGAACTGTGTTTCCCGGTTCATCCACGTTGATTAGGTCGCACATGAACGGGATGGTGCCGGTGAAGTAGTGCTGGATGAGCATTGTGAGCGTTGCGTCCACGTCGCCCTCACACCCGATGAAGAAACCCTCGTCGGCAAACCTCGACATTACCCCGCAAGGCGTACATTTGAACTCGCCCATCTCTGGCCAGCATTTCAGCGTGATCGCGTCAAAACCCTGCTCCTCGACAAGTTCCTTAAAGGCAAGATAAATCTGCGAGTGGTTCTTAAGATGCTCTTCGGGCAGGTCGCACATGTTAGTTGACTCACGCAGAAACTTCATGTCTTTCTCAACCGCGTCCGCGTCGGCGTTCTTGGCCTTGTCGAAAAGAATTGACAGGTCACACTCTTCCAGACGAAGCCCAAAGGTCTGCCTGATAAGAAGCTCATCAAAAGTCGAACTGTAGAATCCTGTCGGTCTGTAGCCAACCAATCCCAGGAACGTGTTTTTCATGCACTTTGCCACATAGTACGTGCGCGTCAACAGGGCCAGTTCCGACTGCACCCGCTCGTCGCTTTCCAGGCCATAGACAAAATGGCACTTATGGCCGAAACGCTTAAGCGCCGCGCTATTCATCGTCGCCGCAACGAGTGCGTTCGATATCAGCCTGCCGCCGTCATACGGTGGGTCCGGAAGCGCCCACACAATAATGGGCACCTTCAGCTTTTCCGCAAGCAGCACGATATTTATATCGCCGCCAAACGCGCCAATCACAAGGCATACGACGTCCACGTCCGCGCCTTTGAACTGCTTGACGATTGTATTGACGTCATCAGGCGTTATCGTCAACTTGTCCGAGGCAACAACATTCACGTTCTCGAACTGATCGTCCAGCCATTTTGGATAGTGCGAATGCCTTTCCTGCGGCAGCTCCCTCGGCCAACGCCCACCAACGGTCGTCACAAACCCAACATTCAGTTTATCTGTAGCCGGCATGAAAACCTCCCATCAATTAGTTTCTTCCGCGGAAGTCCCGGAGGGACGACCGAGAATAGCCCACCGTTTCAACGGTGGGAAATGAATACACCCCCTTCTTCAGTCCCGGAGGGACGGCTGAAACGGCCACGGAGCCAATTAGCACTTGTTATCAGAACCCGCCAGTTTGATTATATCGTGAATGACGGCCTTGAGTTTATCTTTGGCAGCCATCGCAACTTTCCATGAATGCGCCTGATGGTCCATGGTGTCCATACATTCGCGATAGTACTCGAAATATCTGTGCCGCACAAGCGTTCCGAAGTTAATCTTGGATACGCCTATCGAAATCGCCTCTCTGACCATTTCCTCGGGAATGCCGGTCGCGCCGTGCATTACCAGAGGAATATCGGTCGCTTCGCGGATCTCTTTCAAAACGTCCAACCGGATGTTGGGCGTTCCTTTGTAGAAACCGTGCGCGTTGCCTATGCCCACAGCCAGAAGGTCCGGACGGCAGCCCGCCGCAAACTTCTCGACGTCTTCGACATTCGCCAGGTTCTTGTTTTCCTCGGCGTTGCCGTCCCCGTCCAGCCGCACAAGTTCGCCAACTTCCGCTTCCACGCTGACGCCAGCCGCATGCGCAAACCCGATCACTTCGCTGGTCTTTTCGATGTTCTCTTCTATGCTCGCTTTAGAACAGTCTATCATCACCGATGTGTATCCGTGGCCGACTGCCTGGCGCGCCTGCTCGACCGTTTCGCCGTGGTCCAGATGTATCGCCACGGGGACCGAAACATTTGCCGCCCAATGCTTGCTGACCGTGGCGAACCATTCCATGCCGTAATAATGAACGTTTGCCGCATATTGCGCGAGCATGATGGGCGACTTGGCTTCCTCGGCCGCCTCGCAGATAGCGCGGATTATGTCATAACTTCCGCCTTGCGTGTTGATTGCGGGGACGCAATACCCCCGTTCTTGTGCGTCCAGCACGAGTTCTTTACTTGTCGCTAAAGCCATCTTGGTTTCCTTCCGTTTCTACTCCTTAGTATTCGATTCTATAGTATTCCGGCAACTCTCCCCCGGCAAGAGGACGACAGTATGCGAGGAATTCATCCGTAACGTCGTTGCCTCTTTCGTTTATGAAGCTGTCGGGCATCGTCTTCTCAACATTAGCCACTTCTGAAAGTTCAATCAGTTTGTAGTCTATCGCATATGGGTCGCTCGATGTACGCTCGAATCCCACCATATGGCCCGATTTGCCGTCTAGAGCGGCCTGCACCGACCTAACACCTACCTGGAACGCCTCTTCCAAATCGATTTCGGATACAAGCGCCTTCGAGGTGCGGCCAAGAAGACCGGGTTTTTCGCTTCGCGAGCGGATACCCGTCTTGGCCGTGATCAGTTCGGACAAGTATTGCGACACATTGCCCGGCAGCACGTGGCCAAATCCGTCGACAGCGCTTTGGTGCTTCGGAGAAATTATCATATCGCCGTTCTCGTCCGCCAAACCTTCGCTGACGGCGACGACAACTCCGCCGTATTCCTCGCGCGCCTTCTTGACGTCTTCGAGGAACTCCGACTCGATAAAGGGTCGTTCCGGCAAGTAGATAAGGTGCGGCGCTTCGCCTCTTTCTCGTGCAATTGCTGATGCGGCGGCCAGCCAACCGGCGTTTCTTCCCATCAGCTCGATTACACTTACATGAATAGGCAAAGCGCGCAGGTCGAGTCCCAATTCGATTGTGGACACGGCAGCATACCGCGCCGCACTACCAAATCCAGGACAGTGGTCGGTAACCGCAAGGTCATTGTCGATGGTCTTTGGCACGCCGATGACTTGTATGTCCGAGGCGATATTGGAGATCTTGTGGCACGTGTCCATCGAATCGTTTCCGCCGTTATAGAAGAAATGTCCGATGTCGTATTTGCGAAGTATGTTAATTATGCCTTCGTGATCGTCCTCGGTAACCTTGTAACGGCACGAACCGACAGCGGACGAAGGAGTCCTCTTAAGGGCCTCAATGTCCTCATCGGCCATATCGCTCAGGTCGATGAACTTCTCCCTGATAAGGCCTTCAATTCCGCCTTGAGCGGCATAAACCTTGCCGATTTCACTGTGCTTTTTCGCTTCGCTTACCACGCCGGCCAATGACGCGTTTATTACCGCAGTCGGGCCGCCACCCTGCGCAACAACCAGATTCTTCGCCACAATAATCCCTTCCATTAACAGGCCTATTTGGATTCAGCACTGCCAACGGCTAATGCAAACAATGTCCGAGAAACTGCATTCCCCAAACCGGGCAGCCACGCTCATCATGCCGAGTTGACGCTGAAAGCACGGATTATAACATCTGACGAACACCATTTGATACCCGCCTCGATCCACGTGAGATGGCTTCGCTTCGTATCCTTCGGAGTCTCTGGACATTGGGAGGAGCGTGCCCCTCCCTTTCTGCTAGAAACCCAAGGCGGCGTTTATTACTAGCTGTATGTCTTCGGCATTTACTGCACCGTCGTTGTTGACGTCGGCGATGTAGGGGATGTCTATGCCGAGGACGGCGTTTATTACTAGCTGCACGTCTACAGCGTTGATTTCGTCGTTGATGTTGATATCTTCGGGGCGCGTCACAGTGATGTAGCCGGTCTTTGTTTCGATGTCTGTGCCGCGTTCTGTTGTTACTGTGAGCGATACTGTGTATGTGCCGGTATCGGTGTATGTGTGGGTTGGATCTTGTTGGTCACTTGTGTTGTCGTCGCCGAAGTTCCACGCCCACACGGTTATGGTTCCGTCGCCGGGAGCCGATTGGTCGGTGAACTGAACCTCCAGCGGTACTGTTCCTATGGTCGGGGTGGCTGTGAAACCGGCGACCGGTTCGGTCGTTGCAGTTACAGTGATATAGTCTGTCTTGGTTTCTGCATCCGAACCTGCCAGATTCGTAACGGTAAGTTTCACTGTGTACGCTCCGGCATCAGTATAAGTGTGGCTTGGGTTTTGCTCCGTGCTGTCGGCGCTCCCATTGTTGTCGAAATCCCACTCCCACGATGTTATGGCTCCGTCGCCGGGAGATGATAGGTCGGTAAACTGTACCGTTAAAGGCGCTGTGCCTGAGCTTGTGTCTGCCGAGAAATCGGCGGTCGGCCCGGCTGCAACGGCGGTTACGGTGATATGGTCTGTCTTTGTTTCGATGTCGGTGCCGTGTTCGGTTGTGACTTCGAGCGAGACTGTGTATGTGCCGCTATTGGTGTATGTGTTCTGTGGATGTTGTTGGCCGCTTGTGTTGCCATCGCCGAAAGTCCACGCCCATGTGGCTATGGTACCGTCGCCGGGAGCCGATTGGTCTGTAAACTGTACCGTTAAAGGCGCCGTTCCGGAGGTTGTGTCTGCCGAGAAACCGGCTGCTGGGCCGGCCGCAGCCGCGGTTACGGTGATGTAGTCTGTTTTTGTTTCTGGATCCGAGCCGTGTTCGGTTGTGACTGTGAGTGAGACGGTGTATGTGCCGCTATTGGTGTATGTGTTCTGTGGATGT
>SDBV01012460.1_pt1 | contig 10893 bp, 19 predicted proteins | sample 2277081 | NCBI WGS metagenome assembly SDBV01 (sample SAMN10402039, study PRJNA504765) | marine sediment metagenome | isolation source: marine sediment core GS10_PC15, 223 cmbsf | place: Arctic Ocean: Southern Knipovich Ridge | collected 2010
ACTCCAATTCTATTCTGACTTCTGGCTCCTGAATCCTGGATTCTTCAGTAGTGTAGGATTTTAGATTTTACTTATAACAATAATTCAGCTTATTGTTTGGTTTATAGGTTCACTTTTCTATCTTATAAGCTCTTTCAAATCGGTTAGTTTATAAATAATCATCCCTTTCCAATTTTCCACATCCTTTCGACTCGGATCATATACCTCATTAAGCGGAATACGGATTAATATTGCTCTCATTCCTATTGATTCAGCACCGCTTAATTCATCACTGCTTCCGTCTCCTACATAAATACAATTGTTTGGAGCAACCTGCAATTTCCCTCATGCAATCTTATACATGTTGCTGTCAGGCTTTTTTATGCCCACATCGAATGAAAAAACAGGGTCAATAATATATTTTGAGAAGGCTGATTCTTGCCCTACTTTTAAGACATCTGGAGCACAATCTGAAATAAGACCTATTTTCATTCTCAGAGATTTAAGATAATTTAACGTTTCAATAGCGCCATCTTTTGGTTGTAATGCTTCTCTTGTAAAATTAAGATGTACCTCTGTTGCTTGGGAAATATTTTCTTCTGCGGCCTTATAACCTAACTTATCACATATATTTTTAATATTATCATCAATACTTTTAAACTTCCCAGTTACACGATCTTGGAATGTTTTTACCCACAATATTGAAAAATCAGTTAATGGAAAAGATAAAACAGAACATATTTCAGACATAAAGTGTTCATGTCTTACTTTAGAAAAATGACTTATTAAAGTACCGAATAGATCAAAAAAAACAGCTTGTTGTTTTATAAAAGATTTTTACTTCGGTAGTTTGAAGAAAATCAACCGTTGTCCTCCTGTCAAAATCTTACCTGAATTAGTTAACGAGATCATCGGCTTAGCTGCAATCGTATTGGCGATCACACATGCAATAAAAAAATGGTTGAAAGCCTTCCCATAAGGACACTTACAACTCGTGCGTCAGCACTGGAGACCCCGGCTTGCTTTTTTCCAAACTTAAACATCCGAGCTGCTTCTTTCCTTCGCTTCTGCAACCCTTCAAAACCTCTTCTTTCATGGGATTTAGCTTTCATACAACAAATATATCCCAGCGCTGATTTCATCCGCAACCTAAGTTTTTATAGCCAAAGTCCAACAAAATAGATTTGGGCGCTGGACTTTATTATATATTTTGCGCGTCCAGAGCAAAATATTCAAAGGAATAGCATAGTTCCAACATTTTGTTACTATATTATGCGAAAATCAGTAAGCTGCTTAATAACTTCATGTGTTAATCGACTTTGGTAAATCGCCCCTCCTTGATGGTCAGCAGTGTGCGCTGGAATGGGTGTCACCATAGCGGTCAATCTGGAAATCCCGCTGAAGTCCGGTAATCGCTCTTGAAGCGGAGGTAGTCAGAAGCAGTCGAGTTTTGATCGAATTGCGGGGAAAAGAGCAAACCCTCTACTGCTAAGCCGCCATTGCTGATAAGCTCCGGGGTCATGGCCCAGACGCAGGGAATAAATTTTCCTGTTAAGCTTTTCTTACGGAGCTGCCGGCAGATCATGGCGGTATCTAAAGCCCCGGCAACTATCAGCACCCCCTATGCATCCGTAGAGAGTATTTCAGCGGTCAAAACGCTGAAGGAAAGATCTTTGCCCGAGGCAAAACCCTTTGAGAAGATTATTGTTCCACCAAGCTTTTCAAATTCCTCTTTAAAGTTATTGAAAAAACCTTCAGTGTAACCGCGGTTGGCCAGGTTAAATAGAGCGGCAATTTCTTTCAAGCCCTGGCTATGGTAGGCATGATCGGCCAGGGTCATGGAGCTGATCATGTGGCCGATTATAGCCGCTACACCGGCAGCGATCAATTCCCTGTCCGCCTGTACTGCTGCTGATGGAAGCGGATTCGGCACAAAACTGTTGAATATATTGTATTCAGCTTCAAAAATTATCTTGACCTACGCTTTAAATACGTACAATGTACATATGAATGGATTACATTTCGAATGGGATGAGAAGAAGGAAAAGGCTAATATCAAAAAACACGGTGTTTCCTTCGATGAAGCTCGAACGGCCTTTTACGATGAGAATGCCATACAATTCTTCGACCCCGACCATTCGGTGAGAAGTGGACCGTTTCATCCTACTCGGGATGAGTTTCAAGCTGCGGACTCTCGTTGTCTGTCACTGTTTCCGAGAAAGTGAGACTGTCATTCGACTTTTTTTGGCCAGGAAGGCAGACAAAGATGAAGAACATTAGTATTGGAGGCTAAAAAGATGAGAGAGCATTACGATTTTTCTAAAATGAAAGGGCGTAAAAACCCTTACATCAAATATCTGAAGCAACCAGTAACTATGCGGATAGATCGTGACACTGTTGCTTATTTCAAGTCTATGGCAGAGGAACGGGTATTCCTTATCAGAGCCTGATCAATCTTTACCTTCGCGATTGTGCGGTTTATCACCGCAAACTGCAAATGAAGTGGGCTTCCTGCTAAGTAAGGCGGACAATTCAATGGGGTTACACTCCGGTAAAAAATTATGGATCTACTTCCACAATTCCTGAAAGCCGTTCGCGACCGGGACACACCATGGCAACACGGAGCTTGTGCAGCCATGTCCAAACTCTTTCATACCGGTTCAGCCCCAACACCCTTCGTAACCCCATTCACACCCACTGCCGCGTCATTCCGTTTACGCTCTTAGGCGCGCTTCAGTGCCACCTCATCAACAAGGTGTGCGTGAGAGTGAAATCTGGCATTTGGCTCTCTCCTCGCTCGTTCCACTACCTTCAGAATTTCTGGTGACATGTTCTCCATCATTAGTGCATTGGTCATGTTTCCCTCCTGAAATTCGTACTGACACGGACCAACTTCGCTCTTCGGGGTTAAATCGCCATCCTGTTCCCCATCATCATCATCATCACTACTACTACTACTCTTGTAGGGTCGCAGGAAAAAGTTCAATTACAACAAAAATATCATGAATTATCTAAGCAGCTTTCTACGATTGGTTATATCTGTAAAGGAAGCATCATGAGGCTGTTCCTGACCTGTGGCAAAGCCAATTGCCAGTGCAAGACTAATAAAAAAGCCAAGCATGGTCCTTATAATGTATGGATGAGAAAAGTGAAAGGCAAAACTATAACCAAATATCTCTCAGAGAAACAGGCTGGGCTTTGCAGAGAGATTAATCAGAACTCGAATAAGTTAGAAACAATTATTAAAGAAATGAGGAATCTATCGGCTAAACTGCTAGAAACGGAGAAATAAGCCTCTTTCAATCCAGTATTTCTGATCTTTGTGCAGAAATTCTCCTATTTTCAATGCAACCAGGACGTCGCCGAGCGTCCTAACCGGACAGCGCCATCCGATTCGCTAAAGGCACCTTCCGATCCACAATCCTTCCATCTTTGGCAAAGGCGCATACCTTCTCTTGTTGCGGCATAGTATTGCTCCGTAGCTTCAGACCCCGGCTAACGCAATAGCTTCCTCCGGCCGCTCATGCCCTTCACTGAAGTGTCCGCGTCTTTACCAATACCATAATTTGACATCGCAAGGCGGCCGAAAGATCGGAGTACCATTCCGGTCAACCTGAGAGCCGATTGCACGTTTGCCTGCTCCCGAAAACACTGCAGCGCTGCCAGAAAATTATCATGCTCGCTTTCCAGTCGCCCCAGCCAAATCAACTGATCAGGTCCGTGAAGCTCGAGCTCGGCCCGCTCTGCCAGCGCCAGGAAGAAGCGTGCATGGTTCTGCCTTACCATTTCCGCTCCCTCGCTTTCTTCCAGTCGCTTCCCGGCATACTGCCTGATCGTCTCCAACAACCGATACCTCGCCAGTCTCTCCTTTTCCTCCAACAAAACCATCGACTTATCCACCAGATGAGTAAGAAGATCCAGAATCTCGGTGGAGAAAATACTAAGCTCCGCCTCCTTTCCTTCTTGATCCGAACAGACTGCCTCCGCGGCTTCCAGCGTCCATCCGTTCGCAAACACGCAAAGCCCCTGCGCAGCAAGACCCGTTCCCTCTCCGAAAGTAGCTCATAGCTCCAGTCCATCGTCGCCCGCAGCGTCCGATGCCTGGGCAGGGCAGTCCGGCTGCCCCCTGTCAAAAGGTGGAAATGTCCGTCCAGCCGGGAGAGGATCTGTTCTGCTGACAGCACTTTGACTTTTGCTGCCGCCAGCTCAACAGCCAGGGGGATGCCGTCCAGCCGGAAACAAATATGTGCCACTGCAGGGGCATTCTGCTCTGTCATAGTGAAGCCAGGAAGGCTGGACTTTGCACGGGCCAGGAAGAGCCGTACGGCATCGTACTGCAAAAGCTCTGATAGCTTTAAAGAGTCGAGACCGTGAGAGGGGTCGGTAAAAGAGAGAGAAGGTACCCTCCAGGTAATCTCACCAGCTATGTTCAGCGGCTCCCGGCATAACCAGTATCCGCATGTCCCGGCAGTCATGAAGCAGTACGTCGGCAAGCTCAGCGCATGCGCCGGTCAGGTGCTCGCAGTTGTCCAGTACAAGGAGCATCTTCTTGGATCGAAGGTAGCCCAGGAGTGTTTCTGTTATCGGGCAGTCCGCTGTCCCAATCTGGCGTACAGATCCATCAGATGCCGGTGAGCTGTCTCATTCATCCGATCCAGCTCCAGCCACCTCTGGGCGCATCCGATGGCCTGCTCCCAGTCCCGCTTTTCTTCGCGACAGAGGATCAGTCGCCTAAGTGCGATATCCATATCTGAGCTTAGGCTCTGGGTCTGGGCCAGCTGCCAGTCGTCGAAGTTCACGCTGTCCTTTAGGCTGAATCCGGCGAGAAAATCACCCCGGTACAGGTCGACTGCTTCGGTCAGCAGCCCCAGGAAGACAGAACACACCTGGCCTGTACCGTGTCCGTGAGTCCTGCACTCGGCAAGCAGGCTGTGGAACATATCCACATTGACCCAGAGATCGGAACCGGGATCGAAGGCTATGGTTTCCCGGTCCGCTTTAAACCAGCTGCCTTCAAGGACCTGCCTGAGGGTGTGCAGAGAGCCACGTAGAAGAGCCCGTCCGCCTGTTTGGCCACTATTTGGGCCCAAAGCAGGTTGACCAGCGAATCCCGCCTGTGGCTTTGACCCGTGACGGCCAAGTATATGAGCAGAGCGAGAGACTTGCGAGTATCTACCGTGATTGCGATGCCATCGCAATCAATAACGGGAGGGCCGAGCAAACTGAGGCGCAGGTGCGGCATTCTTCGCTTACTAATAAAATATCGTTAGATATGCAAGATTATCAAAAAAGTAAGCAGTTTAGAAGTAAAAAAAACATATTTCCGTTTTTTAACGATCTTTCAACAATTCATCAACCATATTCAAACACTTATTGGTTATTATTTTCAATATAGAATTTTGAAGTGACGGGCAATACGGTGATGAATCAGATATCAGAGCTAACTGACAATACTGTAGTAACTGAATTCGAAAGAGCTAATCAAAGGGGTACTTCATGTCAGTGCAGTAAATAAAACTGATTGCCCACCAATGGATTGAGGAGGTTTGGAACAGGGGCAACGTGTCTCTTCTAGACGAGATGCATAGTGAGGATTTTGTTTGCCACGATCAAAATCAAAAAGAGTCAGTTGAAAAGCATCTCGATCAAGCTAAAAAATGCATCCAAAAAATATGCAGGGCATTTCCTGATTTACGTGGGACTGCAGACGATGTAATAGCAGAAGAGAAAAAAATCGCTATTCGATGGACCGCTCGCGGTACCCACAAAGGGGAACTGCTCGGTTTCGCTCCTACAGATGGAGAGATTATCTTGAAAGGAATAACAATTCTGATTATTGAGAAGAAGAAAATAAGGGATGCCTGGGTACTTCCTGATTATCGTAACTTGTGGTCAAGGCTTAGGAATGAGCAGGCTTGATGTGTATTACCTGCCATATGTACATGCCTTCGCTGTAAACTGTGTTACAGATCAGGGGGGTATATCATGTATAAAATAGAAAGAAAGGAGGTGGAAAATAATATTTAAGAAACTGAAAAACAAAATAACACTAAGGAGCAAAAATGAAAAAAGCGTGGAATAAAGCAAAAACACTTATTTCCAAGGAAACTGGGAATAGGGTATGCGCGGTATTCAGCATGGCAGTAATTTTGGTGTTCGTATCTTCGGCGATACATGCTTCGGGTCAGGCGGAGGATTCCACGGACCCAAGTAAGGGTTTAAAAGCCGAGCGGCTCGACATGCCCGCCGAACGGCTGCAGCGGATTGACCGGGCGCTACAGGGATACGTCGATAGGAACGAAGTAGCCGGCGTCGTCGCAATGATTGGTCGGTACGGTAAGATCGCCTACCGTGGTGCATTCGGTATGGCTGATATCGAAGCCGGACGCCCGATCCAGACTGATACCATTTTCCTGATAACCCAAATGACCAAGCCGGTGGTTAGCGTCGCGGCGATGATGCTATATGAGGAGGGACACTTCCGCCTCGTCGATCAGGTATCCAAGTTCATTCCGGAATTCAAGGATATGCAAGTATTGGTACCGGAAGGCGATTCGTATTCATTGGTCCCGGCGGAAAACCGATAACTATTCGCGAACTGTTGAACGACACATCTGGGATCGCATACCAGTTCAACGCGCCCAAGGCCCTGGCGAAACTCTACCTGGAAGCAGGTCTATCCGATGGACTGCTGCCCTTCAAGGGAACCCTCGGCGATTCGGTGCGTCGGATCGCCGAGGGTTCCCTGGCCAACCATCCAGGCCGGAAGTGGGAGCTTGGCATGTCCATCGATGTAGTGGGGTACCTCGTCGAGGTGTTTTCGGGAATGCCCCTCGATCAGTTCCTTGAGCAACGCATCTTCAAGCCGCTCGGTATGAATGACACCCACGGATTCCTGCCGAAGGAGAAGATCCCGCGATTGGCTGCCGTTTACGGGCCGACGCCGGATGGCGGTATCAAGAAGCATGCTAAAGGGAGAAACGATATCGGCCCCTTTGTGTTTACGACAGACTTCCCGTATGCTGAACCGCACGAGTACTTCTCGGCCAGTTCGCAGCTCACCTCGACGGCTGGAGATTACGGCCGGTTTCTTCAGATGCTTCTGAACGGCGGTGAATTAGATGGAGTACGGCTTTTAGGCCGTAAGACCGCCGAGCTCATGACCAGCAACCAGATTGGTAACAAATACCAGTATTTCAGGCAGTCCGGAGACAAGTACGGTCTGGGATTCGCTATCCGCACTGAGCGGGGAAGCTTTGACGAGGTCGAGAGCATCGGGAGCTACGCCTGGGCAGGGCTCTTCTACACCTCGTTCTGGGTGGATCCGCAGGAGGATATGTGGGCGGTCCTCATGGTCGGGCTGATTCCCCACTTCCACTCCAGCCTCCGTGATTTATACCGGATCCTTGCGTATCAGGCGATGGTCGATTAGATCAAAGAGGAAGGGGGTTCTATCCCCCTTCCTCTGCCGGTTTTCAGCCTTTCTTTTTTTACACCTCCTGTGTGCTTTTTTCTCAGAAGCAGGAAGATACAGGTAAAATGTTGTACCAACTCCATCCTCAGATTCCACAGAAATGTGGCCACCGTGTCTTTTGACGATCGAATAAGAAGTTGCCAGTCCAAGGCCTCTCCCTTCCCCTTTCGTTGTAAAATAGGGATCGAATATTCTCTGAAGATTTTTTTCCTGTATGCCGACTCCATGATCCTCAACAGTCACTTTTATATATTTTCCAACCGTCAACGGCAAAGTATCATCTGAACTTGTCTTCTTATTTTCAACCTCCAACCGCATGGTTCCTCCCCCCGGCATGGCTTGCTTGTCATTTATGATGAGATTGCTTATGACTTGACTGATCTGTCCTTTATCATCAACTTCAATCAGCCAGAGATCGTCAGGCATTGAAAACTCACAGCTGATATTCGAACCTTTTAGAACAGAACCGGTAGAATCCATGATTAGTTCCTTGATAGAAACCATCTCCTTTATAGGGGCTCCGCCTTGGGAGTAAGTAAGCAATTGGTGAGTCAAATCCTTTGCCCGCAGGAATGCCTTCTCAGCCTCGGTCAGCGAATCAAATATCTCATCTGCTGGATTGGCGGTCATCCTCGCAAAAGATACACTGCCCAAAATGGCCGTTAGAATATTGTTAAAATCATTGGCAATGCTGCCCGCAAGAACACCTAACGATTCAAGTTTCTGTGCCTTTATAAGTTCTTCTTCCATTTTTTTCCGCTCGGTGATGTCCTCTCCTGAACTAAGAATGCCTGTTCCATTGCCTGCTTCGTCTTTCAGCACAGTATTATGCCAGGCGATAATTCTCTCCTCGTTGATACCTGTCAAAATAGGATTTTCAAAGTATTCAATTGCCCCAGTTTCTCCAGCCATCAACTTGGCAAATACGGCTTTTACGTCATTTTTTGTTCTTTCTGGGATAAAATTATCAAACCAATTTTTACCGATAATCTCGTTTTCTTTATATGCCAGGATCTCACAACCTTTCTTATTTATAAGGGAAATCTTGCCATCGGCGCCGAAGACAACGAGCATAACTCCCGCAACATCAAGGTAGCTTTGTGCCCTATCTCTCTCTTCGCGCAGGGCCCTGGCTGCTTGTACCCGCTCGGTGATTTCATTTTGCAACTGTTTATTGGACATCGCCAACTCGGCGGTACGTTCCTCTATCCTCACCTATAGCTCGTCATGAGCTTTCTGCAACGCTGTTTTCTGCACCTTTAAGGTCTCCTCCTGCTCCTGCATCGCGTTGGCCATAAAATTGAAAGAGTGTGCCAATTCACCGATCTCATCTTGAATATGCGGGTGGATTTGCAGTTTCCATTTGCCACCGGACAATTTCCGCGCGACATTTGCAATGAACCTGATAGGCACCACGAGCAAGTGGTCCATAATCGCCAGTTTACCCCCGCCGGCTATTTACACCTGTTTGGAAAAGTCACCGTCGCTAATAGAGCGAGCAGACGCTGCCAGCGCCTCAATCGGTCTGACGATCCTGCGAGTTGTAATTACTACCAGCACGATAGCAAATACAAGCGCTATGGATGTGACAATCATCGTAATACGAAAGGTATCGATAGCCAGTTCGAGCGCATTAGAAACTGTTTGCTCGGAAACAATTACTAGCTTTTGATTGATCAACTGAAGGCTGGCTCTGGCGATGATGACTTCCATTCCAGATAAGCCCTCTCCACGACCATCCGCTTCCAGGGGATCTATCTTGGTAGTCACGTAGAACGATGGCCGGATCTGTGTGTGCTACGACCTGCCCCGTCTGATCAATAACATAGACATCTCCGTATGTCGGCAATTCCGTATCGCCAAGCAGGCGCCAGATCGCCTTAAATCTTAGCTCTGCCACCAATACAGATGCGATCTTTCCACTACGCTTGTCAAATAGTGGAACGGAAATTGTCACCAACGGCTCGCGAATGATTTCGTCGAAGCGGACTGGACCGAAGTAGGTCGCATACCGCAGAGAAGGGAACAGGAATTCATCATTTCGTGCCCGGCTCTCGAGATCATCCTCCAAAAAAACCCTAAAGCGTGACAGTCGAATTTACTCTTGTCCTTCAGCGTTGAGCAATACCATTTCTTGATAGACTCGCCGAGTTAGCAACATGTTGTTAAGCACGACCAGTTGCTCTTTACGTTCGATAGTTCCCAATTTGAGCACTTCATCCAGAAGAACAAGTTCGTTCGCCTTTCCTTCTATGAATGCCCTGATTTCGATTCCCACTCTCTGCAATCTCACGCTGCAACGCCAGACTCTGTTGTTCCAGACTGGTAAAACTGCGACTTCCGCTAATAGTCCCTACGAGAACAATCGGGCCGACGGCTAAGCCGAGAAAAATCAGTGTTAATCGAAAGCGTAAGCTGTTGAGCATGTGGATCCCCCTTCGTTACTCTTGCTTTTTAGCGTGAATAATGATTTCGGCGGGGTGTAAAGCTTTAGTTGGTATTTCGAGCTCCATGGCCTTAGCCGTTTGGAGGTTGAGATCCAGGAAAGGCACCACTGTCTCAACAGCCAATTTACCAGGAAGGGTGCTTTTCAGGACTTGATCAGCAATGTGTGCAGCCTGCGCCCTTACTTCATGACGTATAATTTCATAGGCGTTAAGTGTAGCCCCCTCAACCTGAACCATACTCGGCCACGAGACCCGGAGAGTACGCTCAAGAGTAACTGCTGATAGATCAGCCAGGCCGGCATTGACCGTACTATGGCGGAGCATCAAAGTAGCATCCATGTCCTTAGAGATGTTGTGAAGCAATTCAGTCAATTCATCCAAGAATAATTGGCCGAGCATTAATTACCTCCTTCATCTGAAAAGGTCTACTTGCAAAGGCAGCCTAATGTACCATGCTCTGGTGAAAAAGCCATGGCTTCATAAAAAAATCACTCCAATACCGCCTGGGTGAACCAGCCATCCACTACACGCTCCGTACCACAGGGGAAGCACAAAAACTGTTACTCCTATCGCGGTACCCCTACCCTGCGGGCATCTTCGCTACCCCGTGGGCACCTTCGGCCTGCGGGCATCTACGACTTACAGCCGCAACCGAAGTTCTAAAAGCAAAAGTCCACCAGAATATATTTGGGCGCTGGACTTGATTATTTCTTGCGCTGAACGCGCAAGATTTTAAAGGCAATAGCAAAAACAGTTATTACGCACCAGACAACCCCAAAAACCGTAAAGATTTCTATAGAAGCCGCCGGAGTCATGGCCCGCTCCATAGCCGGGGCCCAACCTCATTCACGGGTCAAGCGGTCAAACTATATCGAGCGCACCCCCGGCTACGCCCAGAAAGTGCTCGATGCTTACCGCGTCGGCCTCACACCCGGGGAGGTGATCATTATCGCCAACGCCTACGGAATTAACGCCATGTGCATCGATACGGCC
>SDBV01012461.1_pt1 | contig 10893 bp, 7 predicted proteins | sample 2277081 | NCBI WGS metagenome assembly SDBV01 (sample SAMN10402039, study PRJNA504765) | marine sediment metagenome | isolation source: marine sediment core GS10_PC15, 223 cmbsf | place: Arctic Ocean: Southern Knipovich Ridge | collected 2010
CTGTAGAGGTTTTGTTCAAAGAGAAATCTGTAGTGTCCATTGATTCTTGCATTATAGGTTGCAGTTGCGGTTTCCGGCACGAAGTCTGTTGGTAGGCCATTCTGAACGAGAAATTCTGCCAGGAAAGAGTCATTAACTTTTGACAGATGTCCGAGAAGTATTTCCTTGTTTGGGTAATTAGCATCTGGAAAGTTGTGCAAATATTTTAACTGGTTGATTGTTTCTGAGCTTAAGTTGTTAGCTTTTGCGTATTCAGAGAGGGCGTTTTCAAAAGCCTCATCATAGTTAACAGTCACTTCTGCTAGAAACGAGGTATTATCCACTTTTTCTGCTCTAAATTGTTCCGGGATTCCTAATTCTTTCACCGCACTCACTTCAAGCTGGTTGACGATCTCTTTAACATCAGGATCTGCTTGATCAGGAAGATAGTGAGCAACCCGGATTTTTTGTTTAAGAACCTCTACTGGGATGCCCAATTTTTTAGCTAGCGCTTCTAAACCTTTTTTTGACAATAATTTTTCAAACGTTCCATGATAATTTGACGTGATACGCTCTTTATAGCTCTTTTTTAAACCGGTAGGTTTCCATTTTTCGCCTAATTCTGGAAATTCTGCTACCATTTCTCCTGAAACCATGGCATCGATTTCTTTGTATATATCAGCCAAAAACGTGTCATCCGGGGGCATATCTAAGAGATAAGCAGTAAGGAGTTGGTTGTTTTGACTCTCTGTTAGATTGTATTGTTGAGTCACTTGATCAAAGGTATTGTCCAGAGTCTCCATAAAATGTGTTTTTTTTGAGATGTCAAACAATCGCTGGTGTGTATTTGGTGTATCCGAAACATTGTCATTTGGCTCTGGGAGAGCTGGATTGCCCGGATCTTGTTCATACGTGAAGACAATCTTGAGTCCACCGATAGTGTAAATTTCGTCAATGAATCCCTCTCTTTCTACTGTCGTGACTCCTTGGTCTGTGACTACACCGTCGGATTTTAGGACTTCCCATGAATATTGACCATATTCCGAAACACTAGACATTTTTTCTCCTTAATTATTTAACCATTCCTTTTTCTTTTAATTCTTTTTTTAATCGTTTAATCATCATTTTAGCCCTGTCTTTTAACGGTTGAAATTCCTGAGTTTCCCCGGCTCGCTTAACAGCCATCTCAAGAGAAATGACCGCAGAGGCTGGATCATTCATTTGGATGTAACAGTCAGCAGCGTGATAATAAGGGACAGGGCTGGTCGGATCAATCACACTGCAAAGAGTATACGCGTCGATAGCCGGTTTATGCTTTTTCATCATGTGGAAGCATGCTGCAAAACCCAGTGTGTATTTGGCCTCAGTGGAGTTCAACATGATCAGGAGGCGGAAAAGCTGCACGGCATCGTTGTATTTACCAGCGTTATAAAGCCGATAAGCCTGACTGTAAATTCCCTCTACCATCGCATCGCTTAGACCAATGGCATTTTTAGGCAATAGCCGCTTTTCTAAAACATCCCGGGCAATTTTTTGAAAATTCTTCCCCCTCTCTTTTCCAGCTTGGCTGCCAATCTTGTCGACAGCGTCTCTAATTTCTTTTTTCTTTCCAACCATAAGAATCCTCCTTTACTCAATGATCCATTTCAACTGAGTATTAACGGAATATTGCCGATAAAAGTGTGCCGAGTTCTTGTAAAAGTGCTGTGCCAATGTTTGTCTGTGCATTAGCAGCATCTTGTGATTGACTGATATTCGTTTGTAATGACTTTGCGTCATCTTTGATTGCATCTCGTTGACCCCGAATTCTTTCTATCAAGGATTGAATCTTTGTGCTGAAGCTTGATCTTTCAGTTTCTATGATCTTTTTAAATTCGTCGGAATCCGTTTTAATTTCCGTTTCACCAAATTTTTTGACGCCAGCCCAAAAGAGTGGGTTAGGGGCATCTTGCAGAAATGCTATATTAATATTTTGATCATCATCAAAAGCCTCGACACCCATACTATCGGTAATAATTGGCAGTTGTTCAATTTTATCCGTGTATTTCCTTTGCCAATCCGCAAGGATTGTCAATCTTGCAGCTTGTGTGGCGGAGAGATTATTGATCGTGTCGATCATATCGATCAAAAGAAGGAAAATACGATCGATGGCCAGTAGTTTTTTCGTGCTATCTTTTGATACAGAGGTATCCGTGATGATGGGGGCTTTACTGATTGAGTCGAGATGTTCCTCCCAAATCTCTTCTGTCCATTCATCGAAATGAAAACTCGGAATGAAGAAGCCTTTTGCAACGTCACCTCCACCTGTTTCTAGAAGTTTCTTGTCGTAAAATGCCTTGAGGCGTTGTGGAAAGTCGGCTACATCAAATCCTAAATTTAAAAAGAAGCGTTCATAGGAAGCGATATCAACAAGAGCTCCTGGAGCTGTGGTGTCTTTTAAAACCGCAGTGACAGTGAGAAATTCATACCATTGGTTGAAGAAATTCAACGTATCCGTGAATTTCTTATCTTTGATGAAGTGGTCAAATGCGTTGACAAATTGGCCTTTTATATCATCGTCTGTGACTCCTTGAGCTTGTAGGTTACTCCAGTCTCCTGTCTCGATACTTAAAATATCCCGATATTGCGATACAAATCCATCAAAAGCGTCTCCAGCTCGAGGATTTAAGTTGCCGATGGGTAGAAAACTCAACGGGGGCTCCGATTCCTTACGAAACGTTAAGATGAGGTCATCCCATGATGTGGGTACAGGTTCAGCTTCAGTTTCTCCAACAGCAATGAACTGTCCCGTTAAAACTGCATTGAGTCGATCTTTAGTGCGGTCTCCAGTTGGATCAAGTTCGGATGCCCTGTGTTCCAGTAACAAACCGTTGAAAGCATCATCGGTCAAGAGATCAGTGGGCTCTGTGAACTTCTGAAAGATCACAGCAAGATTTTCAATGAAGTTTTCCTTATTAACACCTTCTATTTCATGTGGCATATTAAACCTCTTATTATTTAGTTTATATTACCTGGCGATTCCTTGAGCAATTTTTTCAATTAATTGTGTCATTTTATTTAATAGGGCTGCAGCTGATTTGTAATACTCTTCAAATATGAAGAGGAATCGTCTTAACTCTTCCTTTTTTTTGTCATTCAGTGCCTCACCCGATACGATGGCAGTGGTGAGGTTCTTTTGGAAATCTCCAGATCTCCCAAAGTTCGGTGAAACAGCTCCTTTTGCTCCTGCCAAGATAATGTTGCCATTTATATCGACTGCTTTTTTTTCAGAAGTTGTCTTAAGTGTGATTTGTGTCACTTCATCCGTAGTTTGATCCCGAGTCACTTCGTCCAATTTGATTGTTAAACCGGTCCCTGTGTCAACAGCAAGAATTGACAAAGTGTTATCGCTAGGATTGACTTCAAGTACCTCAAAAGTGATTTCCTTAATAATACGAAACTTATCTATATCTTGAATTGAAAAACCGTCTACTTCATTAGTAGCGGGGTCGAACGTGCCCTGCACATCCCCAGCTCCGTCTACAAGTTGGTTCATCGTGTTAAGGATGAGCAATTCTTTAGTAGGGCTAAATGGACTGGTAGGGCTTAATAGACCGGTAAATGGATCGTCAAATGTTCCGTCAAACTTTTTTTCAGCAGTTAATACAGTCGAGAACTCTCTATCCGCTTTGAATGTGATGTTGAAGTTCGACGAGCTAACAAATTGGATAGGGTCAGCGTCATCTGCAGAATCTATAATCCAAGCTTCTAGGATGATAGTCTGGATCAGCTCTTTAGCCTTTTGTTCGCCAATCAAAGTATTTAACTCTGGAAAATTTCCTAATTGAAAAAATTCTGATATTCTTTCTTCATCAAGAATTGGGTCGCTAGGGAATGTAACATTAAACAAAAAGAGAGATGCATCGATCCCACCCGTAAGACCAAATGCCATTTCCACGCTTTTCTCTATATCGATCAAATCTTTTTGGATCGCTTTTAGACGTGAAAGTAAGCTGTTTTCGTTGGCTTGATCTTCAGGAGGTGTCACTTCTTCCAGTTTTGGGATTAATTCATCGAGTTTTTTTCTAAGATCAGTGAAATCAGAAATATTTTTGGCAATAACGATCTCAGATTTTCCATCTAACACAAAACCGTTAACTGTATATTCGGTTTTTGTCGTTCCGTTACTACCTATTGGTTCTTCGATATTTAGACTATCTTGTATTTTTTGTGGTATTTCATTCTCTAATTCATTGTTTAGCACACCTAAATCAGTAATCTCAGTCGTATCTTTTCCTCCGATCACATTTGCATCAAAATCCATTTGAGGTGCGATAGATTTTTTGAAATAAGGTTCCATGAATTCTTCAAATATTTGTAGATGTCTTTTTGCGTCTTCGTCGATCTTTAATACCTTATCGTCTTTTACCTCTACTCCATCTTTGATTTTCGTTTGAAAGTGTTGTTGGTCACCCTCCAGAAAATCTATTCCGGATTGTGTACCCGGGGAAAGTGCAAACGGATCATCAATGTCAGGGGGTATGGGGACAGGGATTTCCATCGCGTTTTTGAAGTCTTGAAATTGAGTTAAAAGATCTAACGCTTGTTTGTTGAGGTCGAACGATTGTTCTAGGTCATCGAGTTGTTCGGTGAGGATTTCGTTGCCCGTATTGATGTAGATTAGCTCTACCATGGCTTGGAAAGAATTAGCCGTCACAGCGGCGCCTTGGGCTGCTTCTAGGACTTGTTGAATAATCGTGGTTTTGTCAGCGAGTTCCTTCCACTCCAATATTTGTTGTTTAGAAATGGTTGAAGGAACCTCAGGATTGATACCCACAACTCTAAGCGATCTCAGTAATATATCCAAGGCATTGGACATTGAAGCCGTCAGGTGATGCACTCTTCCGTCTGCATCAGTTCCTCCCAACACAAAAACACTGATTAAATTCACGATACTATCTTCCATTCTTCGCGCAAATGCATCAGGATCTGTATCATTCTGAGTCAGGATTGCGTCTTTAATGGCGGTTGGATTTTGGAATAGGGCTGCGTTAGGGTCAGATGGGTCGTTTGGGTCAGGTCGAATTTTACCTAGGTTGAAAATGTCAAAAAACACCTCCAAATTCTCTACATAAAAAGAAGAAATAAACTGAGCTGTATCTATTAGCCGAACAGTACCTGTAAAATCGAGGACTTTAGCCTCTCTAATCGTAAACTCAGACATAATTAACCACTTAATTAATAACTTTCCTCTTACCTATATTATAATAAATTTTTTATTAAAATTCAATTTAATAGATCTATTGCTTAAAAATAACTAATACTCATTGTTTGTAAGTGGTCAGTCCCCCTCGCAAGCTCGGGGACTGATATATTTAATCTCCTTTGCTTAGAAATTCAAATCGTTGTACCTAAGCGTGATAAAAATCCGGTCCCCCGTCCGGTATAACGAGAAGTGTTGCAACTTAAAGGGGGACTTACCATTGTTTTACACCCCTTCCCAAATTTGTATAGATCGTTTACCCTCTCCAAAACCTGCAGCAAGACTACCAAAGAAGGCAGCAGCGGGGCGGTACACCTCGTTCAACACGAAAGAAATGGCGGCTACATGCTCTGCCACGTCGCGAATGATCGCTTTTCTTTCATCAAGCGTTCTAGAATCCTCAATTTTTTCAAGTTGTTCAAATTGATCTCGAATTAAATTCAGTAGAGATCGAGGGTCGATCTGTTCTTGATCTTTAGCTTCTTTTAGAGTAGAGGCTCCAAACAGGGCCACTAAAATTTTTCCCGTTAATTCAGCAGCCTGCTCTCCCCCAAAAGTTGGGGTGAGAAGTTCTAGCGCTTTACCGCGCACTTGTTCGAACAACTCAGGGAAGCCTCCAATATCTTCTGGGGCAACCACTCCAAGTGCCTTTGCAGCCACTCGATCAAATGCAGCCAATGCCGCTGGGGATCCCGTTAAATGAGCTAGTTTCGTTTTGAAGGCTAGAATAAATCCGGCTTCAGTGAAAAATGGAGCGCCTGCTTGAATTTTCCCCAATGCTTCATCTATTTGAGCTTTATCGAATTCCTCATTAAGAGCTGCTTTGAGAGCATCTAACTTTTCTGGCATGATGCCAAGTACAGGAGGAACAGATCCTGTGACCAAGAAAAAGAGGGCGCGGTTGCCAATGAAGATGGCCTCTCTTCGAGTTAACCCCTCATCTCTGAGTTCTTTGATCAGCAGATCGCGAAATTCTCTCTGCGTTTTAATATCTCCTGTCTTTTCAAGGGCGTTTAGGATGGCGTTGTTGACTTTATTTGTGGCACCGCCTGGGTCAAACCCTAGTTGGACTAAAAGATTGATTAAGGGTGTGGCTAAAAGGTTTTGATTAAAGGTAGGATGGAATGCGACGTTTAGAAATGGCACTCCAAGATTGGCAAGGATATGGTCCAACGCTTCATTTGCTAGCTTACTCGCCGTCGTGATAGATAAGTTAACCTCTTGGAATTCTGATAGCAATGCCTCGCGTAGGTCGGAAGCAGTCAGGAATGGACCACGACCCAGGGCATTATTAATCGCAGTGTTTACAAGAGAAGCGGCTTTTTCGCTCGTGAATCCTTGTTTGAGTATCAGAATGTCGGTTAGGCTTGACTTGAGAAAAAGCATACTGAGAGGACTTTCCAAAACGTCGGAAAGATTGGCTCCTGCATTCAGGGTTGTCAAGATATCTACGGTGGACAGACCGAGCTTGGCGAAAAGTAAGGGTAAAAGACCGGATAAACCGAGAGCTCGGCCAAGCAGAGCAAGCGATACTTGTAAAAAGGAAAGTTTGACTCCGGCTGCAATGAGATCGACCAACTCTTTCAATTGTTTTTTGGGAGGAATGGTACCGAGGGAATTTTTCACTAACCCTTCGATTCCACCTTCAACCGCATCAGTTCCAACCAGTTCAAGAATTTGCTGAATAATGGTTAGTGCGACTACCGTTTTGAATGCCGGGCTACTTTCATCGAGGATCGCGAGCCGATGGCTTAATAGACGGGCGGCAGGCATGGCGCCTACGATAGCGGCATTTAGTAATAACTGAAGCTCCAGTATTTCGAGCTTGTCAAATAATCTTTCCGGAAGAGGAATTCGCAATTCGAGAGCGATGGCTTCAAATAAGGACCTCGATAAAATCCTTTCTAAAGCAGGTGAACTCAAGCCCACGAGTAATGAAACCAATCCAACGCTTCCGCCTGTTCCCTCCACTGATAAGAAGATTTTTGGGACATCTCGGAGAAATCCTACGGGTAGCGTAATCTTTTTTCCGAAAAGAAGCTGCACTTCATCTTCAAAATCAGCAGAGATAGCATCAAGTATTTGATTCGCTGTATCAACTAAAGTCGTGATAGTTCGGACAACAGGGACGAATGTCGTATTTTTCAAAGGCGCTGGATCGAGATCAGGAATTAGATCTCGAAGGGCCTGATCTCCTGTCAAGTTGGGATCTTGGATTTGAGGAACAGGTTTGCCGGGAGATAGTTGTTGTATTGGATAGAGAGGAGTAGAGACAGTACTACGAGTTTCATGTAATGGGAGTTCAGTACCTCCCAAATCGACTGATTTAGAATTTATATTGGTTAGTTCATCATTAAAATCAGGTATTTTGTCGTTGAAAGAGGTAATCTCGTTGTTAAGGTTAGTTTCCAAAGTTTGGATTTCAGTATTTCGGGTATTCATAAACGTATTGTATTCTCCTGCGATCGTATTGAATTCACTTTCAGTTATGATATTGTTGTTGAAATCGTCAATGGCATTATTCATTTTGTCAATAAAAAACTGGTCTTGGCTCAGACCATCATCGATTCCGTCGTTATAATCTGTGGCTGCTGTGTTAAAATTCTCAATATCAGGATTTTGTGTTTCAGCTGCCTGTAATTGCAGATCAGTAATCTCGGATAGCTGATTGCTGAGAGTATCTAATAGGTTTGTTTGATCGACGATGCTGTCGAATATTTCACCGATCTTTGCTATATCTCCTTGAATGGCGCCGATGATCGCATCTTTAAATTCCCTCTGTGCTTGTTGTAGCAATTCATCCAGATCCTTTATGGTAAGTCGTTCCTTGAGTCCCGTGATGCGTTGACCCTCGAGCCCAAAAATGCTTATAGTATCAAAATCACTTAAAATATCCGTGGATTGGAGATCTAAGGATGTAGGCGGGGTAAGAGGGAATTGTGGTGGCGTTGGTCCACCTGGAGGTGTTACAGACATTTATTACCTCATTAATATATTAATAAAAACAACCTTGTCATTATCTATATTATAACAAATTTTTTAATTAAATTAAACCCAGGGATAAGCTATAATAGAATGTTGTTGATACTCAGATACATATGAAATCGTGAAAAGGCAAGCCTGCGTCACGTCATCTCTGTCCTTAATAGCCCTCACCTTATCGTCTAGATAATGTTCTCGGCCTATTGCTCATCTTTCCTGGAGATTTTGTGGGAAGTCCAGGTCAATTTTGTTGGAATTTTAAATTTTAAATGTTATAATTAAATAAAAGGATGTTTTCTATGCTAAAAAGGAACTTATTTGAACCTTTATAGATAATAATTAAAAAATAATAATTTATATGAAAGAAAATAAATTAATTAAGAATAATGAGGAATTAATAAAAAAAGTAATAGATGAATATGTCGACCTTGCCTACGAAGAAAAACAAGCCGAAGAAGCAGGGAAATTACTACTACTCCCTCCAGAACAGTATAAGGAAAAATTGCGCGCGGAGTTTATGAAGGCCGCTAAACTGGATGACTATCGCAAGAAAATGGAAATAGCTTATCAAAAAATAATCGACGTTTTGCCCGAAATGGTTTCAGAAGAGCAATGGATTCTGATTAAGCAAGATCTAGGTCAGGTGGCAAAGGATTTTGATTTCGAAGAATTCTTCGAGCAAGAAACATCAAAAGAATATGAAACGCTGCAGCAAGTTTTTGAGCTATCAGATGAGACTATCTTGTGGTTTTATCGCGTAGGGAAAAAACTCTATGACGAGCACGACTATTCCTCAGCAACAGCAATTTTTACTTATTTGTCCATACTCGATCCCTATGTCTACGACTTTTGGATTGCACTTGGTCTTTCGAAGCAAAATGAGGAAGATTTTACGGGTGCTGTTGAAGCGTTCCTTTCAGCTTCCATCATGTCAAATGACGAACCAGCTTCCCATTTTTATGCTGCGGAATGTTACTTAGCCATGAAAGATAAGGAAAAGGCGAGACTCGAATATAACAAAGCACTTCATTTAGCCGATAAGAACAAAACGACTCACGAGTGGGAACCTCTCATATCGGGATTAAATGAAGCAATGACTTAATAAAAAAGGAGAAATTATGACAATACCAGATTCTGGTTCAGGCCGAACACGTATAATTATAGGCAAACATAGAACCGAGCCTATAACCGGACCCAAAAAACTTGAAGGAAAAAGTTCATCAGAAGGTCCTCATGAGCTCAAGAAACTCGGAGGTCTAAATAGGTCCCAATTGAGTATAGAATCTCCGATTAATAGCAGCGACATATCCAAAGAGACTAAAGACGAGCTTGAAAATTTTATGGAGGCAAGGGTTTCGAAAGAGGAACAAGGAGATGAAGTAAGCGTGGATGGGGAAAATAAAAAAGTAAAGAAGGAATCACAAATAGCTCCAATACTTAAAAAGTTCTTAAAAAACGCTGCCAGGGTTATAATTCCAATAGTATGTATAGTAGCAGCAATCGCTTTTACTGTAACGCTGCCCCTTAATCCTGTTGGAGCTGCTGTGTTTATCGTTCTTATAGCAGTTTGTTATATGTCATTTGCTGCATCGCTTTTCTGTGCAATTGCTTATTAGCCCAATTTACTTATTGTGTTCTAATTGACGCCAAAATTGTTTTGTGTAAGCAATGGATTGCGCATAAGGGGCAAGACGCTTTTTGACAAAATGCACCCAACTACGTTCGGCATCGATTAAATTGAGTTCGAATAGAGCCCATTTGACATCTGATTGTTTGTGCAAGTTGATACTATCTGCTAAAAGACGAATTGAATAACCACGATACTGAAATTCTTTCTCGATAAAAAGAGCCGAATAACGTATGGTGTCTGTTGTTATTCGATGAGTCACCATCCATCCGACAACTTTATCTTTGTACAGGAGTCCTAAACTGTTGATGGGTTCAATCTTTCCTTCCTCTATCCCGAATGGGGATACAAAATCAGAAATCTCGCCTTTGATGATTTTCAACTTTATACGATCCTTTTCTGTTTTTTGGATTTTTAACCAAGAAATGATAGTAAAATCAGGAGCTACCGGACGTACTCTTGTTAACCATGGAGGATCAAAGATTTTAACTATATAAGAGTACTTCATGGTCAGCAATCTTGGTCCTTCCCAACGCATATCTTGAAATGTCTTTTCAAGAAAAGACGCATCTGGTTTTTCACACTGATATTTGAAGGTTGCAATTTGACAACCTTCCGTAGACAAAAGTGTTTCCATTTTAGAAAGCAATGCCGATACGATTTTTTGATCCCGGTGATCTTCATTAACATTTAAGGAATAAATTTCTGCGTGTCTGATCCCTTTTTGACCACGAGAATAAATGGTCTCATGATAAGCTAAAATTAAGCCTATAGGTTTATTTTTCCATAACGCACCAAGGCCTACTATTTTGATATGACGACGCCCTAGATGATCTTTTCCGTAGAAACAGGGATGAAATTTGGGTTCGGCTAGCTTCTCGTAGGTGTGAATTGTAGCGGGATCTAACGAGCCAATTTCAAGCGTTTGAATGTGAAATTCAGGCAATCTTCTTACTTGTCTTACGTTTGATCATTGGGGCTTTTTTCTTGAGGACGGTATCTTTTTCTATGACAATTTCGGTCACAGATTCGTCAGAAGGCACTTCGAACATGAGATCGCGCA
>SDBV01012462.1_pt1 | contig 10891 bp, 8 predicted proteins | sample 2277081 | NCBI WGS metagenome assembly SDBV01 (sample SAMN10402039, study PRJNA504765) | marine sediment metagenome | isolation source: marine sediment core GS10_PC15, 223 cmbsf | place: Arctic Ocean: Southern Knipovich Ridge | collected 2010
GCAAGCTGGATTATAAGTATGAATAGTAGACATGCCTCGTAGATTGGGGGGGATGAGAACTTGCACTTGGGAGGGTGCCTATCCTGACGGTGATGTGCTGGCCACCTCCGAGACCAAACGCTACCCAAAATTTTAATTGTGTCAAAGCACTAGGGCGTCTGCTTCGGCTATAACTTCACATCGACCCCCGGCGGGTGGGGCGATTTGAGCGGGGCCTGCCATTTGGTGATCTGGCTGGCCGCGATGCCGACGCCGGCCGCGGCGGCGAATTGCACGTCGCCGCGGACCAGGCCGGCTATGGCGATGGCGTCGTCGCTGAGCGTTTGCGCCGCGGAGTCGGGCCCGCGCAGCCATTGGGCGATTGGCGTTTTGTGGGCCACCAGCGAGCCCTGGCCGCTCCACTGGAGTTGCTGCAAAAGTGGCTGGGGCGAGGAGCGGCCACTAAACACAATCAGGCCGTTTTCGGCCGCCGGCATGAACACCGAAGCGGTTGCCTCGATCTCCAGCCGGGCGGGCTTCGAGTCGATCGGGCCGCAGGGACATTGCAACAGCGGGCCCGAGTCGCGGAGCGTTGTCCTGGAAAGAGAAAGCGATAGCGGCTCGTCCCAGCGGGGCAGGTGGTGGAGCCGAACCAAGGGACCGCTTCCCAAGTGCAAGACGTTATCCGTGGCGATGGAAATCGCGGCGGCGGTGTGGCAATCGACGGCCGCCGAGACGGTGTTGAAAACGCAGTTCTCCAAGCGAATACTGCCGCTGGGCAACGACAGCTCGGCCGACGACGGATCGAGTGGGTGCGTCCAGCGGATGGCCACCGGCGGTGCGGTTGAATCTTGCCGCGAGGAAAATGTGCAGCCGTGGAATTGCACGCTCGCCGCGCGGAGATCGATGATCGCCGCCGCTTGGTGAACTGTTTTGGCAGCCGGTTTATCGCGGCGGGCGTGCTTCCAAACAAAGTCGATGTTTTCGAAACGGACGTCGTCGACATCGACAACCATGCCGCCGCCGGGAACCAGCAGGCACGCCCGACCGGGGCCCTTTGCGGAAACGGTTTGCCCCGGCCGCAAACGCAGTGATCCGGCGTCCAGGGGCGTGTCGCCGTCGAGCAGCCGTTTGGTCGGTTGCGCGCCGCTGAGTTTTTCGTGCGGTTGCACCTCGACCGCGGGCCGCGGAGGAGTGACCGTCTTGGCTGCCGTTGACGGCGGGTCGAGGCTGGTTTGAGCAGTCCACTGGCCGCACAACACCAGCCACGCGGTCCCGGCGAGAAGCGCCAGGGCAGCGGCGATGCCGATTAGCTTGCCGACATTTTGCCGACCGCGGATGGAACGCCATGCGGCGGCCGGCGGTGGCGATGTGCCGCGGATATTCCGCAGTGATCGGTTGAGCCAACGGCGCCGCGTGCGGGTATCCGAGCCCAGCATTTCGGCCAATTGCTCGAACGATTGGGGCCGCGCGGCCGGATCGCGGGCAGTGCATGCCTCGATGGCCGCGGCCAGCGCTTGCGGCGTGTCGGCAGCCAGGGGCTTTACCGGGGGTATGTCCAGCGTCAGCGCGGCCCGCATTTTGGCCAGACCATTGCCGCCGGGCAAGGCCGGGCGAGCGGTTAGCAAATGCCACCACAGACAGCCGCAGGCAAATACGTCGCTCGTCAGGTTTGCCGGGACGGCACGGGCGGAGCGTTCGGGGGCCAGGCCGTCGTAGGCCTCCGGCGGTAGCTCGGCCGTGGCGTGGCTTTCCGCTGGGCGAAAGGCGGCGCGGAGGCCGGGGTGTGGCAGCAGTACGCGGCCCGAGGCGCTTAGCAGCAGCGTGGCGGCGCGGATGTCGCCGTGGGGCCGGCCGCCTTGTTGCAATTCGGCCAAGGCGGCGGTCATTGCCCGGGCGATCTCCAACACGGCCGGCGGCCGAAAACGTCCGTTGTGGATGATCCACTCGATGGCACTGTGGCCGCTTGCGATAACACCATTTTCGTCTCGGCAGACGGCCCACGCCCGTGGGGCGTCGATATCGGCCGCCACCACCGGCAAGAGACAGTCGGAGGATGAATCGAGCCTCGCCGAGTCGGCGATCAGCTTTTCCAGACGCCCGCGAATCTCGCCGCACTCTTGCGGCGTTTTGCTGGAGACGTCTTGGGATACGAGAAGAACTCGCCCGCCCCTCTCGACCGTCTCACCCGTCTCGACCGCATGGGCCGCGTACGTGTGGGCGTATTGCAGCGAGCCCAGCGGGCTCTGGAGCACGTATGGACCCAGGCGCAAGCGAGCCCCACGGCGAGCGTTTATTTCCGATGCTTGAAAGGCACTCAGGATGCGGGCTTGGGCCAGGGCGTCTACCCAAACCGATTCGAACAGCGGCAGGTCGCGGGCCAGGCGTCGGGCGCGCCCGGCCACCGCTCGAAAATCGTCGGCCGTGGCCAGACCGAGCCGCCCAAGAAGTTCGACCAGCGATTCCGGCGGAGTGTGCCGCATCAGTTTATTTTCATTGGTTTAAGCATTGTATCGAGATGCACCGCGACGCACTGGGCTACGGCTTGGGGGTTATAGCCGCCTTCGAGAACACTGACCATTTTGCCGTCGGCGTGGGCGGCGGCCACGTCCATGACGATCTTGGTCAGGGGGACAAAGTCCTCGGTTTCCAGGCCCAACGATCCTACGGGATCTTCGCGGTGGGCGTCGAAACCGGCGGAAAGAAACACGAACTGAGGTTTCATCTTGGCGGCGAACTTGTCCAACTCGTCGGTCAAAAGGCCGATGTAATCGCGGCGTGTAATGCCCAACTCGACCGGCAGATTCACCGTGGTCCCCAGCCCCGGGCCGCCGCCCGTCTCGCTGGAGCGGCCCGTGCCCGGGAAGAAGGGCCAGCGATGGATGGAGAGGAAGCCTACCCGCGGATCGGTCCAAAAGGTGTCTTGCGTGCCGTTGCCGTGGTGAACGTCCCAATCGACAATCATGACGCGATCGAGCGAGAACTCATCGGTGAGCATTTTGGCCGCGATGGCTACGTTGTTGAAAAGGCAAAAACCCATGGCTCGGTCGACGAGTGCGTGGTGCCCCGGGGGGCGGACCAGGCACAGGGCGTTTTTGTCCTCGCCGCGAAGAATTCGCTCGGTGGCGTCGCAGACGCAACCGGCGGCCATGAGGGCCACGTCGTAGGAACGAGGGCCAATGACCGTGTCGCTGTCGTAAGCACCACCACCCGACTTGGCAATCGAGCGGATTTCGTCGGCATATTTGGCCGTATGTACGGCCGCGAGGCGTCTTCGCGCCACCGGCTCCCATTCGGGTCTGGTGCATCTGACGGCCAGGCCGGATTGCTGCAGTTGCGGTTCTATCAGCCCAATACGTACAGCCCGTTCGGGGTGGTCGCCCGTTTCATGCTGTAAAAAGCAGGGATCGTTATAGAGGAGAGTCATAGGTTGGCTTTTGAGTGCTGTTTTTCCACATTACCCACCAGATCATTCTGTCGAAAAGGCAGACCAATTGCAAGTCTCACCACCGTAGAGTTACGTGGCCACTACACGCAGGGAGGGTGTCCGTCACGTTTTCGCCAGCCGATACAACTTGACACTGTTGTGGCAGCGTTGGTACCCTATATTATAGGGTTTCGGAACAGATTCAGCCGCCATGGGCCCATCTCGATAGGCCCGTTGCGACGGACGCGTTCCGTGGCCACCTCTTTGATCTTCCTCCACTCGGTACAGCCAACAGAGTGCTTTTATGCGATTAGCGTTTACTATTGCCGTATTGGCTTCGCTCGTTTTGTTCCGTGCTCCGGCCTTTGCTCAGGATGACAAAGCCGCGGACGACCCAGCGGCGGCCGCGCGGCCGGCGGTTGCCGCATCGAAGGATTACAAAACCATCGCGGTGGACAAATCGCTGAAGACACCGGCTAAAGATATCCTCCGCAAATTGCGCAAGGGTTTCGAGGGGGCGGGCGACCAGCAGAAATTCGACAAAGCTTGCGACAGCTACATTTTGGCGACGTGGACGCAGCCGGAAAACGGCCATCAGTTGGCTACCCTTCGCGGGCAGTTCAGAAGCAAACTGCAAAGCTGCAAGAATTCTCCCAACACGCGTCGGCATTTCAACGACCATCTTCTCGCCAAGCTGCAGGAAATGGCCGCCGACAACTATCATCCGGCCGTTCGCTACAACTGCATGATGTTGCTGGGCGAGTTGGAAGAGAAACCTTCGATGGGAGTCGGCAACACTGCCACGCCCTTGCCCGCGGCCTTGCCTGTTCTCTTAAAAGCGGCCAGCGACGAGAAGCAGATCGACGCGGTTAAACTGGCCGCGCTTTTGGGCGTTGCCCGACACGCTGGGGTGCTGCGCGGCGCCGACTCGCGCCGCGACGTGGGCACGGCGATGTCCACGCTGGCCGCCACCAAGCGTTCGCCCGGGACCTCGTCCGCGGGGCAATCCTGGATGCGTTGCATTGCCATCGACACGCTTGGCATATTGACGTCGGCCGGCGCACAAGGGGCCACAGCCAAGACTCTTCTGGAAATCGTTGACGACGACGAGAATCCATTCAGAGTTCGTGTCGCGGCTGCCCGCGCGGTCGGCAATCTCGCTTACGGCCCCGTGGCTGCCCTGAACCCCGACGCCATGGTGCGTCAACTCGGCCGCCTGGCGATGAGCGCCTGCAAGACGGAGATCGAGGAGTGCCAGGAAAAGGGCCGCACGATTTCGCCGCGAACGCTCAAGAGCCGGCTGATCGCCGCGCGTATCGGCCTGATGGGCACCGACGACCTTCGCGCCGAAACGGCTGCCGGCGGCGCCATGTCGCTGGTTAAAAAATCCGAGGTCAAGAAGAATGCGAACAAGATTCGAGAACAAATCGACCGCTGGATCGGACTGTTGGACGACAAGCGGTTGATGAAGAAGGTCGAGCCGCCGCAAAACCCCATGGGCCGTGGCATGGGCATGCCCGGCATGGGCGGCGAAATGGACATGGGTATGGGTATGGGCGGCAGAGGCCGTGGCCTGGGCGACGTGTTGGGAAACAAAGAAGACGAGAGAAAAAAAGCCTCCGACAAGATCATCGCGAAAATCAAGGCGGACCTGAAAGGTTTCGCGATACTCGTGCAATAGCACATGTAATTAGTCTAAAAGGCAAAAGGAATTGCCTCGCGTGTGGAAATCCTCCGAAATCTTGATCGGTTTTTCCGGCGGCTGGCGAAGGATCGCTGCCGTGGCGGTGCTGGCCGTTGGGGTCGGCACGGGCTGCCAGTCCTGGGTCGAGCGGCAGTTTGGCGTTGCGCCCGTTGAAGTTGCGCCCGTTGAAGTTGCGCCTGCTGAAAAGGGCCGGCTCGACACAGAAGCCGAAACCGCCGAGCGCGACGAACTGGAATCTATTCTGGCCGACGGCGATGGGTGGGCGGAAGCGATTCACCGCAGTGGCGAGAACGTCCGCGCCGCCCGAGATGCCCAGCCGCGATGGCGCAATTGTTCGCTCGATGACGTTCTCTCGCGGTCGCGGCCGGACCGCAATCTGCTGCTTAAGACAATAGACGGATCGGACAACATCGCCGCCGCCAACGCGGCCATTGCCCTGGCTCGGCTTGGCGATTCGTCGGGCGAAAAACGACTGGCCGCGACGGTCCGCTCGGGGCGTCTGAAACTTCCGCTACGTTCGGCCGCCGCCGAGGCGATCGGGTCGCTACGAAGCCCGTCGGCCGTGGCCACGCTCCGCGGGTTGATCGGCCAGTACGGCGATTTTCGCTTGGATCGCAAGTCGCAGTACGTGGCGTCGCTCCACGTCGAACTGTTGCTGGGCCTTGCCAAACACGTTCCGCCCGGCAGCGATCCACGGTTTCTCGAAGCGCTGGACAGTCCCCATGCCAAAGTGCGGCTGGTGGCTGTCGAGGTTTGGTCGAAAACGCCCTCTGCCGCTTGCGGCTTCGCAGAGATTCGGTCGCAAACTCCCTCGCCATCCGCAACTGGATTGGCCGCAAGGGGGTTGCCCGATGCCGTGGCCGATATGACGGGCGACACCGACCCGCGGATTCGCAGCCAGGCGTTTTTGGCCGTTGCCCGTCGAAGTCATCGCCAGGCGGAAGAGCGGCTCGAGGCCGGGCTGCGCGACGGCGATATCCACGTGCGGATTGCCGCGATTGAAGCGATCGGCCAATGGCCCGACGCGGCGGGAAGGGCCATGCTGTTGCCGCTGCTGGACGACCGTTCGAGCATGATCCGCGCGGCCGCTGTCCGATCGCTGTCTGCATTGGGTGCGGACGACGACGTGTTTACCGCCGCCAAGGACAAGTCCTGGCGGGTGCGAGCGGCCGTGGCCGAGTCGTTGATGCTGAAAAAGGGACAAGGACTCTTTTCGCCGGCCTTTTCAAGAACAAAAGCCGTTGCTCTGGACCTGCTGTGCGATCCCAGTCTGGCGGTCCAAGAGCAAGTGATTCTGGCGGCCGCGTCGTGGCCGCTTGCGGAGGCCGGAGGGATTCTTCTTGCGGCCGTCGAGAGCGACAGCCCGCGAACGCGGAAGCTGGCCGCCGAACGGTTAGCGACGCTGTGGACGGCGGCCGCCCACTTCCCCTTCGCGGCGTCGAAAAAACGACGCCACGAGGTTCTTGCCCGCTTACGGCATGAGTTTCAGGCACAATATGGCGTGGGGGCGGATCCGCTCCATGGCCACGCAAAGAATTCTTCGGCCGCCAAGCCCGAGGAAATCGAGCGGGCACAACTTTTGCTCGCTCGCCTTGACGATGCCCGCACAAACTCGACCGCGCGACGGCGGGCGGTTGCCGAGCTGATCGAGTTCGGCTCCGAGTTGAGCCGGACACTCGCCGCGGTTTCAATCGATCGCCAACAGCCGCTGCCCGAGATTGTTTATGAGGAAGTATTACCGTCGTGCGATCCGGTTTTCGCGATGCTTTACAAGCTCCGCGGCGACGATGTTATGACCCGTCGCCGTGCGGCGGCGAAGCTGGCCGGCCTGGCCGCCGAAAAACGACTAGACCGCCTGGCCACCGCCCGTCTGGCCGCGCTGATCGTCGCTGAAACCGACCAGTTGCTTTGGCAGGACGCGCTTCGCGCGGTGTGCGGCAACGGCGACGAGGCGGCCATGCGTATCGCCTACGCGGCCGTGGGACACGATTCGGCGGAAGTGCGGCGGCGCGGCTACGAGCATTTGGGCGATTGGCCCCACGCGAGTCATGCAAATGTCCTCTTGCCGGCGATCGAGGACGCAAACGTCGCGGTTGCCAAGGCGGCCGTGGCCGCCTTGGGCCGCTGCGGAAGCCCGCGCCACGCGCAAGCACTGAAATCCGTTTTGCAAACGGGCAATGCGTCGTTGCGGCTGCGGACGGCCACGGCGCTTGTGCGGCTGGGCGATCCGGCCGGCGCCGCCGCGCTGCGACGGTTGGCGCATCACGCCGATCCGCAAATCCGCCGCGAGACGGCCCGGGCCATGGGCCGCTCGGGCGACGCGGGATTCATTGCCGTGCTGATCCGGATGCTGGACGACCGCGCGGGCGTTCGCCGCGAGGCACTTGCGAGTTTGACGCTGCTCAGCGGTTACAATCCGCTGCAAGCCGACGGCGGCAACCGCAAAACCTCGGCCGAAGTGGTCGAGATCTGGAAGCGGTGGCAGGAAAAACGCTCGGCCATGTTGGGGAAGAGGATTCAGTAGGGTGCGTCCGCGACGCACCAGAATTCCCGTGGTGCGTCGCGGACGCAGCCTACGTAAACCGCGCAGATAGGACTGGATGCGATGAAACTGGTGGAGCTTTTGGCGGCGAACGAGAATCGGCTTGCGGCGCGGGAACATGTCGAATCGCTGGTGCGGCGTGCTCGCGGTCGGGCCGCTGAAATCAACGAGCCCGCGGCCGGCTGCCCGGTGCGTTCCTTGGGGATCGTGGGCGCGGGTATAATGGGCACGGCCGTGGCCGCGGTCGCCGTCGGCAGGGGCCTGAAGGTCGTTATTACCGATGCTGACACCGATGCCCTGGCCGCCGCCAAGACGGCCGTGATCGCCGAGCTTTCGTCCGCCACTGCGACGGCCACCGAGGTGAGTGAAATCGTCGAGCGGCTGCTGCGGGTCACGTCGGAGTTGGCCGATGTTGCGGCTTGTGATTTGGTGCTGGAATCGGTTGCCGAAAACCCGCGTATCAAGCAGCAGGTATACGCCGCGTTGGAGCCGCTTTTGCGCGAGCAGGCGATCCTTGCCACCAACACATCGACCATTCCCATCCGCAAACTGGCCGCGAATCTGGCACGTCCGCAGCTTTTTTGCGGGGCACATTTTTTCCATCCCGTGCGAGAACGGCCGCTTTTGGAGATTATCCGCGGCGTGGAGACGGCCCCCTCCACGGTCGCGGCCCTCCGCGGTTTCGCCGCCGCCATGGGCAAGACGCCCATCATGGTCAAGGACGGCCCCGGGTTTCTGGTCAACCGCCTGCTCCTGCCTTATGTAGCCGAAGCCCTGGAATTACTGCTCGACGGCGTGGATATCCGCACCATCGAGCGCGTGGCCACCGAGTTCGGCATGGCCAAAGGGCCCCTGCGGCTGTTGGACGAGATCGGGCTGGATACGGCCCTGCAAGGCGGCTTGGTGCTGGCGGCGGCTTTCCCCCAGCGGACAGTTTCCTCGCCGCTGCTGGTGGCCATGATCAAGGCCGGCAACCTGGGCGCGAAAACGGGCAGCGGATTTTTCGACCATACAGGAGAAAAGGGGATAAGTCCAATTTGCCGGAACGGCCCGGAGGGTACTGCACATAAATTGGACTTATCCCCTTTTCACCGCGCCGAGGGTGTGGCCGAATTGATCGAGAAATGGAAACACGAACCGGAAGGAACCGCCGCCGTAACAATGCCGCACGACTCGCTGGTGCTGGGCCGCTTGCTGCTGCCGATGATCCTCGAAGCCACACGACTGCTGGAAGACGGCACCGTTAGCCACGCGTCCGACATCGACCTGGGCGTTCTCTTCGGGCTCGGCTTCCCGGCCGACCGCGGCGGGCTGCTCTTTTGGGCCGACCGTCTGGGCGCCGGGCGGATCGTGGAGATGCTCGGCCAAATCGAAGGGCTCGGTGCCCGTGGGCGGCCGACGGAGATGATGCTGGAGATGGCGGCCGAAGGACGCGGGTTTTATTCCTGATGGTTTTTCGCCAATTATAACGGGTAATTCCCAATGCCGCACTTGTTAGCCCAGCCGCTTGCGGCGGATTGGCGGCGACAAGCATGGCAACGGCCGGAATGTAACACGGATTCTTGAATTTTTACGCTCGGAGCAGAAAACAGCGGATCCTGAATAATCCTCGCCTAGATTCTCTCCACGGCAAGCACGAGTTTCTTGGCCGCCTTGGCAAGCACTCCATCGGCAGTGACTAGAACCAATTGATTCGCATGTGCCATGGCAAGATGCAGTGCATCTAGCGTGCGCAGGCCGGTAATAAACGAATCAAGCCAGTCATTTGCCAACGCAAAATGGACATCTTGCACCGGGATAATTTCGAAAAGGTTTTGTTTGAGGTGAGAATGAAACTGTTCAATTACCTTGGTCGCTTCGGTTTTTGTGAACGTCTTCATACGAAGTTTTTTCGCCACCGCGGAACTGAATTCCAGACAGGTCAGACGAGAGATCACCGGCTCGCATTGCTGCAACCGTTCTTGCCATCGTTCACTGTCGGGTTCGGCACAATAGACTCCCGTCAAGACGCTGGTGTCGAAATAGGCGTTCAAAACCGCTCCTCCTCTCGCATTTCGCGAAGCGTTTCGGTAAGGGTTTTGCCACGCGGCTTGATCGAATCACGAAATTCCGACATGTCCGGGAAAACGGGACGTTCTTTTTGCACGGGAACAATCCTTGCAATGGGTTCTCCGTAGCGGGTAATCGTGGTCGATTCGCCGCTCTGGGCCGCCTGAAGCACTTCGCTTAAATGGCTTCTGACTTCTTTGACGCTACGAGTTTTCATGTGCCATGAACCTCATGTAAGGTGTACACTAATATTGTACATCATTTTCGTAACGAGTCAATAACCATTTTGAAACATCAACCATTTTGAAACATCCCACTCGGAAAATTATCACCCACACGGTCGAGGAGTCGATGTCGACCTTGACGCACGGCGATTGCCGGTCACAATAGGTGGTTTCGAACTCCGATTCCCAAAAGATACAAAAAATGGCCAAAACTGCCGTAATTCTGGCTGCCGCCGGGCGTAGCAGCCGCTTCAAGGACAAGCATTACAAGAAGCCTTTTGCGCCGCTGGCGAATCGGGCCGTTTGGTTGCACTCGGCCGAGCGGTTCGTCAATCGCGACGACGTTGTGCAGGTGATCCTGGTGATTTCGCCCGATGACCGCGAGGATTTTAATTTCAAGTTCGGTTCCAACGTGGCCATCCTGGGTATCGACGTCGTCGAGGGCGGGAAAGAGCGCGGCGATTCGGTGGCCGCCGCTTTGGCACGGGTCAAGCCCCAGGCAGAGTTGGTTTGCGTGCATGACGCCGCCCGGCCGTGTCTGGCCGAGGTGTGGATAGACAACGTCTTCGCCGCCGCGGCCAAGAGCGGGGCCGCAATCTTGGCCATACCGGTGGCCGGAACGTTGAAGAAGGTTTCCGGCAACAAGATCGACGAGACCGTCTGCCGCGAGAATCTTTGGGAAGCGCAAACGCCGCAAGTCTTCCGCCGGCAGCTTCTCTTGGACGCCTATGCCGCGAGGGACGATTTCGCGGCCACCGACGACGCGCAGCTCGTCGAACGCATGGGCCACGCGGTGCAGATCGTGCGCAGTTCGCGGGTGAACATGAAGATCACCACCCGCGAGGATTTGCGTCTGGCGGAAAACGCCATGAGGGCGTTGCCCAAGCCGAAATTGGATAGGTCGTCACATCCGTTTGCGGATGATGACATGTGGCGGTGAGTTTTGTAGGGTGCGTCCGCGACGC
>SDBV01012463.1_pt1 | contig 10890 bp, 8 predicted proteins | sample 2277081 | NCBI WGS metagenome assembly SDBV01 (sample SAMN10402039, study PRJNA504765) | marine sediment metagenome | isolation source: marine sediment core GS10_PC15, 223 cmbsf | place: Arctic Ocean: Southern Knipovich Ridge | collected 2010
CTCAATAGCCGAGGTAGGGGAGCGTAAAGAGTACGTAGTCAGCTTCCTGTTCACCGACCACTACAACAACTTCTCCATAGATAAGTCTGAGACCTCTTATCCTCTGGTGGCTGTGGCATCGCATTGACAAGGGAGTAATATCGAAGTAAGCTGAAAAAAGAAACAGCGAACCAGGTAAATTTTCCGTCCGCAAATAAACTGTTTACACAGAAAGGCGCGGGTAAATATTCAACCTGAGCCTTTCTGTTTCCACGTTGAAAAGGAATGAAATGGGGAAATAGTAAATAAGTGGTAAGACCGTATGGTTAAATGGTCCCGAGTTTATATATCGTTATCATTATTATTTACATTGACACTCAGCAGCTGTTTTCAAGCTGAAAGATCCGCTCCTACGGCTACACCCAGCTCCAAGTCTGCGCTCATGCCTGCTTCGCCTTCATTCTCTGAGATTGTAGAGCAAGTAATGCCAAGCGTGGTCCATATTGCTTCAGAGATGGATACAGGCCCTAGTGGTCAGTTCCTAATCTCCCGTGGTTCTGGGGTAATATTGCATTCTGATGGTTATATTTTGACTAATAAACACATCGTGGATAATGCCAAACGCGTAGAAATAACCCTACAAGACAGACGAGTCTTCAAGGCAAGCGACATACGGATATGTGATGTCTTAGATCTAGCAGTAGTAAAAATTGAGGCAAATGCCCTCCCTACGGCCCAATTTGGTGACCCTGAAACCGTCATGGTTGGAGATTGGGTGATGGTACTTGGTCACCCTTTAGGATTCTCCCCTGAGGATGGTGGTGCAACGGTATCCGTGGGTGTCGTCAGTAATCTGAACCGCTCTTTCCTTATTGAGAATACTCCATATCATGATGTGATCGTAACCGATGCTGCCATAAGTCCGGGGAATAGTGGTGGACCCCTAGTTAATTTACGTGGCGAGGTGATCGGCATTACTAGCGTAGGAACTACCTCACAGCGGACCTTGGGCTTTGCTATTAGCATTGGCACAGCGCGCATTGTTTTTGAAGATCTAATAGAATATGATGAGTCCCACCATCCGTTCATAGGTGCCTCGTTGGCGAATGTCATCCCGTCCTTTACAGGAGAAACATCAACCGTGAAGAGGCTTGGGGCAGTTATCACGGAGGTAGTGCCCGCAGGCCCATCAGACTTGGCTGGACTCCAACTAAATGATGTTATCATTCGCTTGAACGAACATGAGATAGCATCAGTTGCCGATCTAATTAGGTTGTTGTGGAGGCAGGAAGTTGGTGATAGAATACAGATCGAATTTTGGCGGGGTGAAACAAAAATAGAAACAGATGTTACTTTAGAGCAAAGGCCTAAAACTGACATAACCTGGATTCATTTCCCTTTATAGAAGGAACTTGGTTTAGGTAATTAAACCACGATTCAAACCATCAAGGTATCTTAATATTGTTTCCCCCATTGGAAACCAAAAGCCTAGTTAACGAAACGTCAGATTGTTCAATAAGCTTATAAAAAGGAACGATTTTTCGACTATACATTTTAGCGTTTTGCTACTCTCGCTGACACCATGAACCTAAGTCAAGGAGTCATGTTAGTAGCTTCCTCCTCGATTTTTGCCAATGGTAAGCGTCACGATAGAAGACATCTTTAGCATCGCCAATTTGTTGCACGGCCCTTACAAACCAGCCCATGGCAATAGTCAGTTAATAGCTACTCTGAGACATTTACTATTTACCCTTTATGTATATCCAGGGGATAACTTTTACCAACATCTATACCATTTCTGAGTTTACCTTCGATAATCTACATTGCTTTATGATTTATCAATTGCTATAATAAGTTAAGTACTCGCTATATTTTAGGAATTCAATGGTTAGCTAGGCATACCAACCTACTTCAATCGACTAACCTAACGGAGCTGTTACGTGCGATTGCAGGCATATCTTGATTTCTTAGTCCACCGTCGTTTCAGAACATGACTTACCTGAAGTATTCGTTGGTACTCAGATATCAGTTACTTTATGGTATTATTTATGAGTGAATTAGAGCCTTTTTTTTGGCCCAATCATCAGCAGAGGAATAAGATTTGATAGAAAATCCTGTACACATAGAGAAGTCAATATTAACTGGGAGACAGAGTTCAAGCTTTACTCCAATGTATTCAATGCATAAATATTGGAGCAGAAAGCCATCTGAAGTAATCGCAAACTATATAAAAAGGTATACAAAAGAAGATGATATTGTACTTGATCCATTTTCAGGATCAGGAGTGACCATTTTTGAAGCTCTGAAAATAGGGCGTAAAGCCATTGGTATTGATCTCAACCCAGTCGCCAATTTTATTACACGAGTCACATTGGAACCTGTGAATCTCAACCATCTTCATTGGGCTTTCCGTGACGCAGAACAATTTTACGAAAAACTCGCATCTGAACTTTTTGAAACACGATGTCCACACTGCGGCAACCATGGTTCAATAGATTTCGTGGCACGTGACGGAGATGACATTATTGAAATAGGTTATAGTTGTACTTGTTCGCACAAGAGACTATTTAAACAACCAGATGAAAATGACAGGCAAAAAGATGAATCGTCTACTAGGATGGATGTGCCTTTTTGGTATCCGTGTAATGTACCACTGCCCACTACTCAAAAAGAAGCTTTCAGCTATGTGCATGAGCTATTTACGAGACGAAATATTATTGCCCTTAGCGCAATACTCCACGCTATTAATAACATTCAAGATGAACGAATACGAAATGTGATGAAATTAGCTTTTTCTGGAGCATTGGATAAATGTAGTCGTTTAAAACCACTAGCTAAGAGTAAAACTGGTCATTACAGCCTTAGTGAAGGTTGGATTGCGCCTCGTTTCTATACTCCTCTTAAATGGCAGGAAGTTAATCCTTTTAAAGCATTTAAACGTTCTTACTTACGGGTCTATGAAGGGAAGAAAGAAAGCAATAAGACACTTCCAAATGTATCCATTGGTTCAAATATTGAGGAGTTAAAGTCAGGCAAAGCTAATGTGGTGTTGTTCCAGGGATCCGCTAATGATATCTTAGCAAATAAGATAAAAGACCAAAGTATTGATTATATTCTAACGGATCCACCCTTTGGATCAACTATACAGTACATGACTCTTTCTACGTTCTGGGGTGCTTGGCTAGGATTGGAATTCGACTATGATCGTGAAATTATTATCGATACTAGACGAGGTAAAACTAGAGAGCAATACGATAATAATATGCACACGTTATTTCAAAAGTTAGGGAGAGTGGCTAAAAAAGGTGGCTACGCACACATTTTCTATAGCGATGTAAAAGAACCTTATCTGCACATGATACTGAAGAGTATGATAAAAAATAGTATTGTGCCCCAACGCATAATTCATCAGACACCGCCTAATAGCTTCAGTGTTAATGCCAGAGCAAGGAAAGGTTATTATGGTTCGTACATCATTCGTGGGAAAGTGATGAAGACTCATATAACACCAACTATGCCCCTATTTGAAGCAGAGTTGCGAAACAAAATCACTGACGCCGCACGACAGACTCTCTTATTCCAAAATGGAAATACTACAATCGGTTCGGTATTACATTCAATATACGAGCAATTAGATGAACATGAAATTTCAATTTACGCTCAACATCACGCCGAGAGATTTGTTGAAGAGTCAGTTGGTGAATTTGCAAAGAAAATTAGTGGGGCAAGGCTAAAATGGATAGGCAATGAAAATATCCACAATGCGAGAGAGCAAGTTTTAAATAGATTACGCACCGAAGTTCTTAATGCCAAGTCAATTCTTGCAGACGAAGGGAACAATATTACCAGGGTGCGACAACTTGCTGAGAGACGCCTCGGGATTTATGGAATTCCTCTTGAAATCCTCCATGATATGAGCAAGGATATAAAGGGTCCAGAGATAAAAAACAATCGACAAATCTATTTTGCTGATTTATTTTACAAATTTGGGCAGGCGCTTGGCTTTCAATCCAGCTATTCAACTCCAAGCCAAAACTCGATAGTCTGGACTAAAGAGAATAATCTTAGTTGTGGTTTTGAGCTAACTGACAAGCACATTAGAGTATTGACATCATACCCTGAAAGCGGTAATAAACCTAATTCAATGTGGGGTACTGTCTCATACTTCAGCTTTCTAATGAAACTAAAAAAATGGTGTATGGACAACGACGTAAAAGGTAAAGAAATATCGAAATCCCTTGAAGGGTTGGAAGGACCATCATATAATCCACCGAACATTAATAACAATTCTTTGGATGATTACAGCAGTTTGAAATTAAGGGTGCTTGATAATATTATGGTTTGCCCTGAGCATTATCTGTTGCGGCTTGGTACACCTAAAGAAGTTAAACTTGATATTACACCAGGCCAATTTTTCCATATTACTTGCGATCCGGACGAAGGTAAAGAGCAAGGTTATCCTTTAACATTACGCCGACCTTTTAGTATTCACGGGGCTCACTATCCTAACTTCAAACGCAAGTTGTTAGCCAGATCTGGAGAATTACCAATGGAAATAAGGGGCATAACCAAAAGAGAGCGTTCTGCAATCGATATTCTCTATAAAGTTGTAGGAAAAGGAACTAAAAATCTTTCACAACATGTCAAGCCAGGCGATTTTCTTAATGCTATTGGACCTTGCGGGAATGGCTTTGTTTTTGATGCAGAATCAAATCAAGCCGCTGTTATAGTAGCTGGTGGTATTGGCATTGCTCCCCTGGTGGCGTTAGCAGAACAATTACGCTATTTGGGTAAACAAGTCTTTGTGTATTTTGGAACTTTGAATAAAGAGTTGCTTAGTTTAGGGCATACTCGATCGGATTCTGCTATAGATTATAGTTATACAAACGGTACTGAAGAGTTTAAGGACATTGTTAGAGATGATTTCCAAGAAATTGGAGCGAGCGCAGTAAATATTTGTACCGATAAAGGTGACATAGGGGAAAGGAAACTAGTAACTGACCTTCTTGAGAAAGACCTTCAATTAGGACAAATACCTCTCAGTAATGTATGTATCTATGCCTGTGGTCCCACCAATATGCTTCGATCTGTTGCTCAAATTGCGGGACGATATTCGATACCATGTCAAGTTTTGATGGAACAACGTATGGCCTGCGGAATCGGTGCTTGTTTGTCTTGTACTTGTGATACAATCGGCCCTGATGGTGCTGTGGGGAAAAAAAGAGTATGTGTCGATGGGCCAGTTTTTGACGCGGGTGAGATTAAATGGCGAGATTAGATACGAGAATCGGGAATATTCGCATGGAAACGCCATTGATTGCTGTGTCGGGAGTATATGGTATCGACTATGAAAAACTGATAGAGAGCCGTCCTTATGTGGGTGCCGTAGTAACAAAAAGTGTAACTTTAACCCCAAGGATTGGTAACGTTGAACCACGTATCGTCGAAACAAGGGCAGGGTTGCTCAATGCAATTGGGCTCCAGAATGGAGGTATCTATGATTTCTTGGAGTGCGAAATTCCTAAATTACGGTTACTTGAAGTGCCGATTATTGCTAGCGTCGCCGGTTCGAATATTGATGAATACATACGCTGCTCACAACTCCTAGCTGAAAGAGATGAAATCGATGCGATAGAACTAAATGTATCTTGCCCAAATGTGGAGGCCGGGGGGATTGAATTTGGTTGCGATGTAGAAATACTTGAGCGTCTTGTCACGGGTGTTCGTAATGCTGTGGGTGGAAAAACGATTATAACAAAATTAACCCCGAATGTGACAGACATAACGGCTATTGCTCAAGCAGCTATCAACGGTGGTACAGACGCTCTGTCATTAATAAACACTCTTCGAGGCATGACAATAGATCTAAACACACAAAAACCCACTCTAGGTAACCGAATTGGGGGTCTTTCGGGAATTGGCATCCATCCTGTTGCCGTATACATGGTCTATCAGTCTTATATCACATGCTGCAGAAAGGCGAATATCCCTATTATTGGTATTGGCGGTGTTTCAAATTACGAAGAAGCAGTAGAACTTATACTAGCGGGAGCTACTTGTGTGGGAATCGGCACAGCATTATTCCGTGATGAAACAGTGTTTAAAGACATTACAGAAGGAGTGAATAATTACATGAAAGAAAGGAATGTGGAATCAGTAGGCTCTCTTATCGGTAAATCTTCAAAACATAAAATCGTCAGCTTCAGCGAAATAGCAACGTTTCTTAATATCTCAGAAGGCAAATTGCAGTTATTAATTAGTCAGGGATTAATTCCAGGTAAGCCAAGCGACGGTGGTTTGGAGACTAATAATAATGAAATCGAGAAATGGTACATCGGTCTTAACGGGAATCAATGGGCTGATTTACTAGAAAATGGTAAAATTGAACCAATTTATACTGAAACTAAACTAGTAGCTATGGTTCCTAAAGAGAGAATAACGGAAGTCCTGCAGCATTGGCAGGATAACGGCATCGCGGAGGTAATTGGACATAGTTTTCGATCGCACGGCGTGACTACCTATCATCTTAAATTAATTGGTGAGTATGAAAATACAAAGCAGACTTTGCAGGATATTAAAAAGAAACAAACTACTATAAAGGCATCAGAAGGAAAAGGGGAAATACTTAAATCTGTACTTAACAATATATCTATTGCTTATGAAGACAAACTAACTCTGAGCACCCATTCGATTTTTCTATCATTCAGCCAAGAAGGACTGCTTCGTCTAGCCACTGAGGAAACCTTGGGGCATTTATTACAGAGGGATAGGGAAATTATACAGTTATTTTTAGCGGATTATCATGAACGTTTTGTTCATGATATCTATAATATTTAGAGAAACCAGATTCATAACGCCGAAGTCTCTAATGAGAAGGCAAAACGTGTTTCTGGTAGAGTTCGTCCCTCCCCCGTCTCCCCGTCCAAAGATGCAGACCTTATTACAGGTATTGCGTTTTTGGGATAAAAACCATAAAATCAGGGTGTCGGTTGACCTAGTGTCTTGACACCCTGATTCTTTTCAAAAATCCCCGGTAGGGAAGGTCTTCCAGCTTTGGTAGGCCGCTCACAATCAACACCTACCTATCCTGTCCGATTTCTATTGGATCTCAGTGTCCCCATTGAAACTGCAGAGCTTTCTTGGTAAAGCAGTTCTAGCTACGGTGCCTGACTATACGCCCTTTACATTCGAAGCGAGACAACAAAACGATGAAATGTGACCGCTTGAGGAGTTGAACCCGCTACATTACTCAGACAAGTTAGCCTATTTCTAATTCCATTGGATTACCCGGCTTGACCAGGCTTCCTGAATCCCTTCTACAAGCCCAGATTGTTTAGGTTCTCTGATGTTAAGCAACCGAGCTAAGGTCATTTTGTCAAACTCGTGGAGAAAGTGACATTGCTTTCGAAAATACAGTATTGTTTCCCGGGTACCTCCATAAAGAACATAATCCAATTGTCTGGCATAAGGCTCTATCTGCTCCCTGGCATGCTGGCAAACCCGTGTAAAAAAGGTTTCCATCTGCTTTTCACGATGTCGCTCAAATCTGTGGGACGAAGAGCCCCCTTGACGGTGGCGGGAATGTATCAGGCCAGTGCCAACCTTGCTGGAAAGCAATTTCTCACCCTGAAAAACGCCAATACCATACTCCCCGAGCCTCACCATTACCAGACCCAGAAGAAATTCCTGATGCATAAGAGAATACAGAGGTTCAATTTCACAGGTATTGGAAACACTCTCTTTAGCTACAGGGAATGGGGGAATCACCATATACCGGTGATGCGGTCCCCAAAAAAGTATCCCCCCGGTCTGAGACTCTGCAAGTGAATTAGATAGGTCTTCAGGTATTGTCTTCATATCCAGTATTGTTTCCATCATGTTTTCTATATTTGTTTTTGAAAACCCTGGCGGAACACATAGAGAACCGACCTCTATAGAGTTGGCTTTTAATTCCTCCAGTAAATGCAATAACCTTACCTTAGTTAAATTATACCGCCTGACAGATGACATTCTTCCTCCAGTGCTGTTTCTCCAGAAGAGATGGAAGTCCGGCTCCCATGTGACTGTCTACAATTTTACCATGGTAGGGCCGCACCTTCTAGCGTATTGTGACCTATCTAAACTTCAAGAAGATGCTACCGAGCGTTTTGACCGTATGCCCCCTGCCCATACTTCGTGTAATCTGCCTGTGCTTCCTGCGCTACTCTGCCATTTTCGCTGACGATTTACATTAGATAATCTACCATCAATAGTCATACCTAGAGATACCTTTGGTCACATATTGGTTCTCAGTCAGTTCTCGGTAATTCGCGGTCGATTCTCGGTCGATTCTCGGTCGATTCTCGGTTAATTCTCCTTATGTTCCGGTTGTTGGCACGAGATATCACTGGGCTACTTCTATTGAGGGCCTTAATAGGCTGACAACGCCCTTCTTTCCATATGTGCAAAAACATGGTATCTTAGGTTTAGGCCTCTAACCCTGAGGAATGCGCTGATGGCTAGATCTGAAATTGTGCATGTGGCAATATCTCCCCCGGTTGAGCTTGAGGAGAATCTCATAAAGAAAGTGGCAGCCATTATTGATAGAGACCTTTATGGGACACGACTACGCCTAGCCGGGAAGATCCCTAGGATCATCTCGCAGTATGACACAGTGCACAGAGCAGAATTAACCGCCCAGAGGTTAAGGGCGCTAAATCTTGTGGCGATTGTGTGTAAGGATTCTGAGCTTCGAAAGCTTTCACAAAGATATATGGCGCACAAGCTGGAATTCGATGAGCAAGCAGTATTATTCTCAGATAAGAGTGGCCAGGAGAGAAGATTAGAATCAAAGAATGTGTTCCTAATTATCAAGGGAAGGATGCAAACTTACACAGAGACAGAGGCAATAAGCGCAAGAATGAAGTTCAGTTTGCCTGCAACAGTACTGACTGGTGGCATTCCTATCTGGCGTAAAGTAAAAGAAAAAACCAAGGATAAGTCCGTTCAAACTGAATATTTTATAAGGCTCTACGACCGGATGTCGCCAGAACCTAGTGTGGAGATACTTGATTATGATCTTGACTATTCGTGCTTGGGGGTGAAGATGGCCGCCTCCTCTATCGCAAACTTCAACGCTGTCGTAACAAGAATCAGAGATATACTCTCACAGGCGATTTTCGACGACAGGCTGTTAGAACCTTTCGGTACGGATATACCCTTTACTACTCCCCGGGACAACATTGAGATCAGCTGTAAGTTGATATACTTTTATCACCAAGCCATGTGTGACCTCGGCTCGTCAGTATAGACACGTTAAGAAATGTTTACAGATAACCACCTGCAAATCGGATTCGTCAGAGGTAACCACAAATTGCACTTTCTGGCTTGTTGTTACGCTGGTACACCTAAGAAAGTATCACTACCCAGAGTATTGACAACGTCACATACGATACCAGGCATAATCTATCTAGTGTTTTGTTTTATCCGGTGTACCATATTCCTGCCCCTTTTTAGGAGTCGGCGGAAATGGCTCTCCTTTTGTCACAGTTCGTTCCTTGCCGGTATCACCACCGCGTGGACCAACAATTGGATACTGACCTGAGTCTTTCGCCTTTTCTCCTGGTTTATGAGTCTCTTTAGCCATTTCACACCTCCAATGAATTCCAGCGAATTAGGTTCACAGTAATTGTACATCTGAATTCGAGAAGAGGCAATAAATATTTGGTGGTATGTATCTAATATAGCTTTCATATGGTATCATCTCCAATAATGAGGTGACATATGCCGAGGATTCCAACCTTTCGCAATCTCGAGAAAGAAAAGTATCTTGAATTGAAATCTGAACTTTTCAGTAAAGAGGCACAACCCAAAGGCACCTACAGACACCACCAGTACGATTTCTGTTTGGCCGACGGTCATTCCGATGAGAATCTTCATTCTAGCTTTCGGCTTGACATGTTAGAAATAGAGCATTGGGAGAATACATTAAATCCTACGGCCCACTTACTACAAGCATTCAAAGAAGATTGCGTTCCGTTTATGGCTTTGGAGACATTGAGTTGCGTATGCAAAAAGGAGGTATTAGGGTAGAAGTACAGAGAGAAGGTTATAAAAATATTCTACCATCCGACTTTTTCAGCGAGTCACAAATTCAAATAGTAATGCTTAGTCTATTCTTGAGTGCCAATTTAACGCAAAATTGGTCTCGTTTCCTGCCCGTATTATTGGATGATCCTGTTGAACACTTCGACGATCTCAATTCTTACGCCTTAGTCGGACTAATTAAGAGACTAGTATCAAAGCCAACTATTTCTCGTCAGTTTATAATTTCCACATGTGATGAACGTCTGTATAAACTCTTTCGTCAAAGGTTAGATACAATAGACAATAGAGTAGTTTATTATAAATTCATCTCTATAGGAGAAAAGGGGCCAATTATAGAAAGAGCATAGACAGAATCACTGATATGGTCACCTCATTTCCTTACTGCACGAATTGACGAAATGTGTAAACGTCTGAGGGCCAACACTGGTGGACGGGGAGACGAGGGAGGGACTGCTTCTTTCAATTTGCAGTCCTCAGTTACTGTTCGCCTTGCTGGTAGTACCCAGAGGTAACACTGCTGCGGTAAACGTGTGGGCAGGCCAAGCACACAAATTAGCAAAGTGTTGGATTATAGCGTGGTTCGAGTCCAGTAAGGTGGGCGGTACTGTACGATAGGTGGAACCTTTGAGCTAGCCTTCAATTTGATTTGAATATTATACAGACGGAGAGTTCAAGCAGAGCCGAATTCCACCTGTTATGTATTTGGGTGGGTAGGGAGTCGCAGTTATCAAGGAGCTTCAGTTGAGCCTTCATCAACTACTTCGGGTGCTTCTGTAGTTTCCTCAGCAGAGGGCAGCTCTTCTTTTACCTCAACCTCGGTGAGCC
>SDBV01012464.1_pt1 | contig 10889 bp, 9 predicted proteins | sample 2277081 | NCBI WGS metagenome assembly SDBV01 (sample SAMN10402039, study PRJNA504765) | marine sediment metagenome | isolation source: marine sediment core GS10_PC15, 223 cmbsf | place: Arctic Ocean: Southern Knipovich Ridge | collected 2010
TGAAATTAATTACAATTAAAATTGAGTATTTTCCGGCACTAAGCAAATTAAATAGAAATACAATATATTGTGATTACTATTTCTATCCAAATAAAATATCAAAAGATATATTTATATCTTTTCCTACAAATAAAGATGTAATATTTGTTAAAGGTAGTTTTCCTTATTGGGACTATTTCGAAAAGTTTCAATATCAGCCAGTAAAAGATCCTAAAATAATATCATTCTTCACACAATATGGATTTACACAGGGCATCTTTGGAGGAAAAGGGCCAGATTACTATATAAAAGAAATTCTATCAGTAATGCCAGAAGAATATATCTTGTATATTAAAGTACATCCTATTGAAAATATTGAAAAATATTTGAAACATCAATGTAGCAGAGTAAAAATAATAGAGCATGGAACAATAGATAACTGTATTCTATATTCACTATCATCAATAGTTATGTCTATTAGCTCTTTTTCCACATTTGAAAGTAAACATATTTGCTTAAACACTTATTTCATTAATTATGAAAGAAAAGATGCAATTACTTTTAATTATAATCTAATTGATAAGTATATAGATATAATAAGCAATAAAAATCAACTAGCAAATGTTTTATCTGGAAGCTACAAAGTAAAAAGTAAAGTAGATTTCATAAATTATTTTAATCCAACGTTTCCAAACACAATTAAAAAATTAAAGTACTTTTTAAGTACATTAAGATGAATTCTAGATAAAAATATCTATTAAATAGATCCGAAATAATTATATTTATTGCAAGCAGAAAAAAGAAATATATATGAAAAAGATATTAGTTATTGGCGCTGGTAAAATTGGATGGTGTCACATACAGTCTTTATTAAAAATGGATGATCAAATTGAAGTATTCATTGTTGATACTTGTAAGGAGACTCTGAATTATATTAAAAATGAATTAATAAAAGAGGAAGAGAAGAAAAAAAATAAAATAATATTTTTAGATAATCTAAATAGACTTAAGCAGACAGTAGATCTAGCTATAATTTCCACTACAGCTGATGAAAGAGCGAAAGTTACAAGAGAATTACTAAAAAAGCTTAATATCAAATATATTATATTTGAAAAAGTATTATTTCAAAAAATAGAAGATTATGATGAAATACTTAATTTAGTACAAAAAAATAATATAAAAGCATGGGTTAATTGCCCAAGAAGAGTATATCCAATCTATAATGAATTAAGAAAATATTTTAGTGGGATTAGAAAAATAACATTTACTATAAAAGGGGGTAGATGGGGATTAGCATGCAATTCAATTCATTTTATTGACTTAGTAGCGTTTTTATGTGGAAATATAAAATATAAATTAAATCTAAAGGGACTAGATGAAGAAATAATACAAAGTAAAAGAAAGAAATTCATAGAGTTTACAGGCAAAATAAAAGTAGATTTTGAAAATGAAATATCCCTCATTATGAAATCTTTTAAATGGAGTAATAAGTCTACAGTAATAAAAATAAAAAGCAGAGATTTAAAAATTATAATCGATGAGAAAATGGGAAGAGGAAATATAATTACTACTAATGTAACAAAAAGAAGAAAAGAAATAATTTTTAAAGTTCCGCTACAAAGTGAACTAACGTATAAAATTGTAAAAGATATTTTTAAAAAAGGTAAGTGTAATTTAACCAGTTTTGAGGAATCATGCTCCCTACATAAACCTTTAATAAAAGAATTAATTTGTCATATTAATAAAAATAGTTTAAAAAATGAAAATTATATTCAAATTACCTAAAAATAATATGAGTAATGAAAAGTAATATTTGGCTGATAGGAGCTGGTAATATGGCTATAGAATATTCTAAAGTATTGTCAGCTGAAAATAAAACTTATACTGTAATAGGGAGGGGTGGTAAATCTGCCAATATCTTCAGAGATAATACCGGAGTAACAGTAATTAGAGGAGGACTTAAGAAATATTTAGACAAAAAACCCGAAACAGCATCAAAAGTGATAGTTTGTGTAGGTATTGAAAAACTTGCTGAAGTTGCAATACAGCTTTTACAATACAGCGTTAAAAACATCTTGATTGAAAAGCCGGCTGGAATAAACTACGAACAAATTAAACGAATAAATAATTTAGCGCAACAAAAAAATGCAAAAGTATTTATCGCGTATAATAGGAGATTTTATGCATCTGTTATCAGATCAAAAAAGATAATAGAAGAAGATGGCGGGACAATATCTTTCTATTTTAATTTTACAGAAATTGATGAAACTATTAGAAACTTAAATAAAGCAGATGGTGTAAAAGAACATTGGTTTTTAGCAAATTCTACACACGTTGTTGATTTAGCTTTTTATTTAGGTGGATCACCTGAAAGAATAACATGCTATACTTCAGGAAGTATTGATTGGCATCCATCGGCATCTATTTTCACCGGAGCTGGAATTGCAAAAAATGGTGCATTATTTTCATATCATTCTAATTGGGAATCTCCCGGCCGATGGAAAATCGAAGTATGTACAAAAAAAAATCATTTATTCTTATGTCCGTTAGAAACCTTAAGAGTTCAGAAAATTGGTTCATTTGATATTATGGAAATTGATATCGACAAAAAGATGGAATATAACTTTAAACCTGGATTATATAGACAAGTTATCAATTTTTTAGATGGAAAAATATCATATTTCTGTACAATTAAAGAACAATTAAGCAAAATGGACATCTACTATAGAATGGCAGGATATAAATAAAAACAAGTTATGAAAATATTAAATAAATTATTATCTTTTGAGAGTAATGAACTTTTACAATTTAAATATAAATACGATAATTTTTTAATATGGCCCTTATGTAGATATTTAATATTTAATGAAACTATAAAAGAAATCTTTAGTTTAGAAGAAGCTCATGCAAAATTGTATTTTATTAATCTTAAAGAGATACCAAAATACATTATAAAAACTGTATATAAAAATCCTTTTTCTATAAAAAAGAGAAATATACCAATATTTCATATAACTACAACAAGGGCAAACACAATAAAAATAGATAAGAAATATTTTAATGTGCTTACAGACTACTGGGCTAAACTTTATGAAAAAGAGACAATAATTATTGAAAACTCGTGTAGACTAAGTTATAGGTTACCTAGATACATAGATAATGTTAAATATCATGATTATATTAAAATTATTGCTAGATTTAGATCTATCTTTAGTAAATTAAATAAAAAAGATAAGAAATCTATAAATGAACTATTGAATTATTTAGATAAAAAATATCCTTACAAGTTAAGTAAATTGTTCTATAAAAAACTTGAGAAATATTTAAAAAGCAAAGCAAAATTATTAAAGTATCTTCATTCTGAATATAAAAGGCTTTTTATTAAATATATTCCACAAATAATTCTATTAAATTGTGCCAGCTATGGATCAGAAAGTTATATTACAAAATGGGCAAAAGAAGTAGGAATACATATCGCAGAGTATCAACATGGTATTCTAGGAATACCATACAAGTATAAATCAATTTTAAGAAACAATAGTGAATATTCGAAATATATACCTGATACTATATTAACATTTGGAGAATATTGGAACAAAAAAATAAAATTAAATACTAAAGTAATTGCAATTGGTAATCCACATTATGAGAATATAAGAAAAAAATATAAAAGTGAAAAAAAAAATGAAAAATTAAAAAAAATAATATTAATAGTCTCTTCAGGAGTAATTACAAAAATATTTGTCTCGCTAACAATTGAATTAAATAAAATACTAGAAGATAATTATATAATTTATTACAAGTTACATCCCGGAGAAATACCTTTCAAAGAAAGATACAAGTCATTATATGGATTGAAGAGTGTTATAATTATAAAAGAGGGAGATATTTATGATCTTATAGATAAAGCAGACTATGTGGTAGCTGTCAGTTCTTTGGTTGTTTTTGAAGCTTTGGGATTTGGAAAAGAAATATTAATTTTCGATAATTCGATTAGTAAGCTATATATTCCTTTTGAAGTCGGACTAAGATTTAAAACAGCTGAAGAATTGCAAGAAATTATAAAAAAAACAAAAGAAAATAAAAAGGTTATTGAAGAAAAATATTTATGGAAAAATAACGCAGAAGATAATTTTAAAAAATATATAAAGAAAATAATAAAAAAATAGAATGAAAAAGTATTAGATGATACATCCAAGAATCAGTTTGAAAGACTTCTTTGTGTCATTTAGGAACTCAAGAAAACTATATTCATATTTACAAAATCGAACGACGATAAAAATGGAAAAATCATAAACCAAATGAGTGCCTAGTACACCCTTGCAAACCCGCAGAACTCAGCTTCTTTTGTTTCTCTAAGATAATTATATTATATATCACTTATGAGTTCTGGTGATGTAGTGATAGGCAATTCTTTAAGTGGAATAATCGAAGCGTCTAGTTTAAAAGTAGACACAATTAATATTGGGGAAAGACAGAAAGGGAGAATTCAAGCAGAAACAGTTATTGATTGCGAACCAAATGAAGAATCGATAAAAGCTGTCATAAATAAGCTGTTCTCTGATTGATTTAATAAAGCTTTACATGGATCTGAAAATCCATATGGAAAAGAAAATACGTCTGGTCGGATTATAAGCATAATAAAAGAAATCGGTTTAAAGTATATTTTAAAAGATATTTTATGATCTGTCAATGTGAGAAATATATTATATGAAAAGAGAAATCTTTATCGATAAGAATGAAAGTATAAAAGGCGCTCTAAAGAAATTAAATCAAACTGCACAAAAAGTACTGCTGGTTGTGAATAAGAATCAAATCTTGCTCGGTGCTATAACGGATGGAGATATTAGACGCTCGATATTACAGGGAGTCAGCTTAGAGGAAACAATAGAAAACGTGTATCAAAAAAAGCCAATTTTAATAAAAGAGGATGCTTATTCTATCGAGGCATGCAGGAAAATATTTATACAAAAAAGGATTGAGCTTATACCTATTGTTAAGACTAATGGTAAAGTAATTAATTATATTACCTGGGAAGATGCTTTTTCTCAATCTGAAGAAAGCTTTAAGAAACCTCAAAGGTTGAACATTCCTGTTGTGATTATGGCCGGAGGAAAAGGAACCAGGCTAGCGCCTTTTACAAATGTTTTACCTAAAGCTCTTATTCCTTTAGGTGATAAAACAATTATGGAATTGATCATTGAGAAATTTTGTAAATACGGAATTGAGAACTATTATTTAATTCTTAATCATCGTGGAGAAATGATTCGGGCATATTTTGATGGAATAGAAAAAAAATATAATATTAACTATATATGGGAAAAAAACTTTTATGGTACAGCTGGAAGCTTAAAACTACTTGAGGATTATATAGATAATAATTTTATAGTAACTAATTGTGATATCATAGTTGAGGCGGATTATTCTGAAGTAGTTTCTTTTCATAAGAAAAATAATGCATTTTTAACTGTATTATCATCTATACAGCATTACACAATCCCATATGGAATAGTAGAGTTCAAGAAAGGTGGGCAAGTCATTGGAATAAGGGAAAAACCTGAATATACCTTCACAATTAATTCTGGAGTCTATATTTTAAGAAAATCTTGTCTTGAAAATATTCCAAGAGAAAAATATTACAATATGACCGATATGATTTCAACACTAATCAAACAGAAACAAAAAGTGCTAACCTATCCTGTTAATGAAAATGACTATATTGACATTGGGCAATGGGAAGAATACCAGAAGGTCGTTTCAAAATTACAGAGATTTTTATAAGTGAAATCTTATGTATAATCAAAAAAAAATACTTGCTATAATTCCCGCTAGAGGTGGTAGCAATAAATTGCCACGTAAGAATATCTTGCCTCTATTAGGAAAACCATTAATTACTTGGACTATAGAGGAAGCAAAAAAAGTTAGCTACATTGATAAACTGATTGTTTCCACGGATGATCCTGAGATCGCAGAATTATCAAGAAAGAATAATGCTGAAGTGCCTTTTCTTCGACCGGAGCATTTAGCCATGGATGATTCACGAGGAATAGACGTAGTTATTCACTCTATTAAATGGTTTAAGAGCCAAGATAATAAATATGATATAATTCTATTACTGCAGCCTACTTCGCCTTTGCGCAGTGCTGAAGATATTATTCAATCAATTCATCTTTTAAAAAAGAACAAAGTCAAAGCGGTTATTTCTGTCTGCGAAGTTGAGCATAGTCCTTGCTGGATGAATACATTACCTGTTGATTTAAATATGAATTCATTCATGAAGCCTGAAATACAAAACAAGAATAGACAGGAACTCCCAACGTATTATCGAATAAATGGCGCCATATATATTGCATATTCTTATTATATACTGAAGAATAGTAGTTTTTTAGGTTCCGAAGCATACGCATATATTATGCCAAAAGAAAGATCAATAGACATAGATAGCCAACAAGATATAGATTTAGCTGAATACTTATTAAGAAAGATTTCTTATAATTTAGAAAAATAAATTTATAGTGATTTAAATATTTGATAGACTTTCAAAATATTAGGTATAAATTGTGTTTTGCATTAATATAAAACCTCAAATGTAGAGAAAAGATAATTTATATATTATGAAATATCATAATATATCATGGACAATTTTTTACGAGAGTTCCCGCTACCTGATATCGATTAAAAGCCAAGTAAGTCTCTTGCAAAGCTTTATGTGGAGAACTTCCATATTAATTTTCGTACAATGGAGTCAAGGACGTTTTATATTAACCGTTTTCGGAAAGTAGTCTGGACTAAAAAATTATCCCGAAAGGGATGCATGCAACCAGAAACCAAATTCTTAAGTGCCTGGATGTCTATTTTTCCATGTCTCACAGGGACGACCGCTTCTGCCTTTAACCCGGTCAGGGGAGTCTTATCTCGGTGAAGCCCTATTTCCCATAATAAAGGTTCTAGTGGAGGCTGTTGGCAAAAAAGTTGTTGATTTTACTATAATATTTGATCGTGAAGGACTCGCTGTTGCGGTATTCAAAGAGTTTCGAAAAAAGAAGAAACACTTCGTAACGGTGCTTTGAGAGAATCAATATAATTCAGTCAGTTATTTTTAGATCCCAAAAACAAAGAGATGGAAAACGTATAAAAAGAACCCACCCAAGCACAGGAAAGGTAACCGAACAGATATTAGATTTCAGTAAGACTCTGCTTGACAGCAAGACCAAACAAACTTACATAAAGCCTGATGCAGGGAAAATAGTAAGTAAGTACAAAGACCGATGGGATCGACAGGAAAACTCTTTTAAACAATTGAAGCCTTCTCTTTATCTTGACACTAATCATGGAACAAATGTCAGTGAACAGGAAAATAATTGTGTTATCAGACTAAAAGTTGAGGATTTAGAAAGAAAGATACAAGAAAAAAAGAAAAAAGTATAAAGTGTTCTGAATAAGATACAGAAATCCGAAGAGCAGCTTAAAAATCTTAAAGAGCGAATTAGGGTAGATGAAACAGTTAAAAGGAATACAGAAAAATATAAGAAACACATTATTCACAGAGAAAAGATACTCCACTCTATCTTAGCTTACCGGAGCACTGTCAGTACGAATCAAATAAAACTAGATGAACTTAGCAGAAGATTGAAGAGCATAGACCAAAGTAAGACTCTTTATGAAATAGATACCCCTAAGGATCATATAATGACAAATCTTGAGAATGTTCTTAACAACGCTGATATTTTTGTTAAAGAGCAATATCTACAAAAACAGCATAGAAGGTCTGACTTTAAAAAAATCAGAAATATTTTATATAGGAAACAAGGGAGTTACTTCGAGAAGAAAGAAGAAATTAGAATTATATTGAATCACATTGACCAGGAACCCGAGTATAAGATGCTAGCGGAATATGCATCTAAGAAGACAAACGATGTGCAACTTACAACTAATTCTGGGAAATACTTAATATTTCTGGTAGCTAACTTTTAGGAGTATTGGTTGCATATTTTAGGCAAAATTGGGTGGAATCCCTGTTAAAAGCTCTTTTCATAACCCATGATTACGGAATTTACGGTGCTTCGCAAAGCTTGCAGCTTTTGCTAAGGAATATCAAAGATACCGATGTTTCTATAATAATTCCACGAAAGGAGATTCTTACAAAATCTAAACTAAATGAGATTGCTAATAAATTTAGTGTAGAAACCAGGAAAATAAAGATATTTTTTTTACCATGGGATAATTGCTTTGAATGCGGGAAAACATATCCATTTTATCTCTTTTTAAAGATGATCCAGAATTTTCTTTGGAAGCTAAATAAGAGCTGGCTTTATAAGGAAATTCAGCGTGGAGGTTATGACTATATTTATTTAAACTCTTTAGTATTGAATAGATTAATAAATGATAAATTTCCATTTATATTACATATCAGGGAAATTATACACCGAGTTACCAAAGATAGAATAGATAGAATAAAAAGGGCAAAGTGTGTAATTTTTATTGATAAGGCATCCGCAATGTCATTAGCAAATTTTAAAATAAAAAAGAAAATTGTACTAAATAACCCTTTTGATATGATTGAAGTTAAAAACTATAATATTCAACAATTTGAATTCGAAAATGATGTTGTAATTAGTTTAATTGGTACAATAGTAGAAGGAAAGGGCACCGATTTTATAATTAAATCCTTTAAAAAAGCGAATTGTGATAAAATGTGTCTGCTGATTGTCGGTAAGGGAAATGATTTTCGCTATATAAATTATTGTAAGAGGATAGCCTCGGAAGATGATCGTATTATCTTCTGGGGAGAAGAAAAGAATATTTTTAAAATATATGCAATAAGCGATTATATAATCAGAGGAGAAATAGAGTTTAGGGTTGGTAGGACAATTTTTGAAGCATTGTATTCAGATTGTGATGTAATTGTTCCAAGCAGAAGGACCGATTTTATAAAGAATGAAGAATTTATCAATTATGTACCAAAGATTAATGAATATATTCCAAGGAATATAGATAGCTTAAGTAATATACTAAAGTCGCTTGCTAATAAAAAAGTTACAAAAAAGAGCTATTTCTCAAATGTCCAATTATATGTAGAAAAATATTGTAAATATATAAGAGAAGTTCTAGATACTTGTAATTAAGTTAAATGGATAAATAATGAAATCCGAGGAAAGTCTTTGAATAGAATCAGTAGCAGCTCACTTAATAAATCATTAATCATTATAGCAGCTAATACAGCATGGGCTATTTTTAACTTTAGAACAAAATTAATAAATTCTCTTCTACAGGCAGGATATCAGGTTTTAGCCGTTGCTCCAGAAGATAAGTATGCTCAGCAAATTCCATGTGATTTTATTCCGGTTAAAATAAATCGTAGGGGAACTAATCCATTTGAAGATATACATTTTTTATTTGAATTAAAGAGGATCTACCGAGAATTTAAGCCTTTTGCTGTACTACATTTTACTTCGAAAGTAAACATATATGGAGCTCTATCTGCCCGAAAACTTGGCTCCTACTGTATAAATAATATATCAGGACTTGGGAGCGCTTTTATTGGAGGTGGAATGACTGCACGTATACAGCAGTCGTTATACCGTTTAGCATTGCGTTATGCAGATTTAATCTTTTTCCAGAATGAAGATGATGCCAGTTATTTTCTTAAAAGAAAACTTGTCAGGCTTGAACAGTTGGATCTAGTTCCCGGCTCAGGAGTTGATGTAGATAAATTCAGCCCAAAACCCAAAATTAGCATAGGACCATTTATTTTTTTAATGATTTCAAGACTCATTAAAGACAAAGGTATATACGAGTATGTTGAATCGGCTATGAAAATAAAAGAGAAATATCCGGATACCGAGTTTCGTATAGTAGGTTTCCTTGATAACTCAAATCCTTCAGCTCTTAAAAAGAAAGAACTTGAGTGTTGGATAGAAGAAAGAAAAATTAACTTCCTTGGCAGAAAGGAAGATGTTAGGGAATCAATAGCGGCTTCAGATTGTGTTGTGCTTCCATCATATCGTGAAGGCACGCCAAGGACCCTTTTGGAAGCAGCAAGTATGGCTAAACCAATTATTACTACTAATGTAGCCGGCTGCCGTCAGGTTGTAGATAATGGAGAAACAGGTTTTGTCTGCCGTGTTCGGGACAGCGATGATCTTGCTGATAAAATGGAAAGGATTATGCTTTTAAGGGAATCGGTACGCAAAGAAATGGGTTTAAAGGGCAGGGAGAAAATAAAACGTGAGTTTGATGAATCAATCGTTATAAAAAAGTATCTTGAAGTCTTAAAACGTTATCGATCATGAGCCAAACGGTTTATTTTTTCGATATTATCAATTTAGCCCTGACATTGGCCGTTATAGCAGCAGTGCAGTACCGCTACAGACTGCGCTTCTCTATAATTTTATTGCTTCTTTTCCACTTTTCTTTAATTTTTCTTACTAATAATGTACTCTTTGATCCTGGTTATATGCCCGATCAATTTAAATACTTAAGGGTAGCACAGGCAGTGCGCGGAAGCGGCGAATCAATAACCGAGGCCATGTGGAACCTTCCTGTGGCTGTGGCAGGAATAATATTCGGTATTTCTCCTGTTCCCTTGATTAACTCTATATACTCAATAGCTATTATCAATTTTCTGCTTTATCTTTTCATTTTCCTTTTTCTTTATGAGCGTGAAGTCCTTAAAGGCTTTAGCCTGTGGGCTTTTCTTATCTATCCCAGTTTGCTTTTCTATACATCTCTTTCTTTAAGAGATACTTTAGTACTGGTTATAATGGTTATAAGCTTCTGGTATTTTGTCAGGAACAAGATATTATTATCAATAATTATCCAGCTCCCGCTTATTGTGCTCAAATTTCAGAACCTGGCCATCTTTGGTGTTAGTTTGGTAACATATTTCTTGCTGGCTATCTTCTTTCCAA
>SDBV01012465.1_pt1 | contig 10889 bp, 8 predicted proteins | sample 2277081 | NCBI WGS metagenome assembly SDBV01 (sample SAMN10402039, study PRJNA504765) | marine sediment metagenome | isolation source: marine sediment core GS10_PC15, 223 cmbsf | place: Arctic Ocean: Southern Knipovich Ridge | collected 2010
CGACTCCCAGCCACCGCCCGACCTCGAACTCGGCGATATAACCGTAAAAGACTTCGCAAATGCAAAGGTCATCAACAACCTACTGATGCACGAACGACGCATAGAGAACAGCCTGTTCAGAACTATCGCCGAATTAGAAAGAAAACAAATTATGAGAAAAATGGGACTGTAAAAACAAAAAAACGTCTCAAAAGTCACTATAAAATGAAAAAAAATATGAAAAACAACAAAAATACACTCTTTTTAACGCCGAGTGTGAGCACTACGACAGGAAAAGGATTGCTTAAATAGGAATTACCATGCTAAAAAACAAAAAAATGAGGAACAAACCCAATTTTAAGAGCCCAATATTTGCCGCAAACCATTGCGACAGAAGAGTTTACAACACTTTTTCCCAGAAAAACCAAAACGGAACAAACCCAAAGCAAAGCCAATTTGAGATCGCTTCGCGATGCTTATCCATTTTTCAGCCATGGGTCGTTTGTTTTTTTCAGCCATGTCTTAAGTTCGGCGGTGAGTTCTTTGACGATGTCGGGCATTTCGGTCGCTACATTTTTGAGTTGGTACGGGTCGCTTACGTTGTCGTACAGGATATATTTTTTAGGTTTATTGAGCCTTTTTTTGATTATCAGAGTATAGCGGTGGTTGCGCACGCCGCGCTCACCCCAAGCTGGTTTATCTTCCGGGCATTTTATATACAGTTGCGAAGCGGGACGGCTGCCCTTGCCTGTACGGAAGATGCCTGCATGACTGGTCCCTTGTACCTGGGACGGGATGTCGCCGGATAATCCCATCAGGTCCAGTAGAGTGGGATAGATGTCCGGGGTCGAGAGCAATAAGTCGTCATGACGCGGTTTGATCCGGCCGGGCCAGCGGATGATGAACGGTATTCGCATCGATTCTTCGTAATGGTTGTTTTTGGAGATCTGGTTGTGAATGCCCAGGCAGTTTCCGTGATCCGAAGTAAAGACCACGATGGTATCGTTTTCCAGGTTTTGCCCCTCTAGTGCGTCAATGATCCTGCCGAACTGGTCGTCGACGCCGGTGACCATGGCGAAATAATGACGAATGTTATTGCGGTAGTATTTGCCCCAGCGCGTATCGGGTGCGGGGATATTGGGGCGGCTGCAAAGCTGTTCAATGGTTTTTTGCTTGTACATGTCAACATAGCGTTGGGGCACCGCTTTATACGGCATGTGCGGTGGGTTCATGGAGACGACGAGGGCGAAGGGTTTGTTCGGGTCGCGGAAAGACGCGTCCTCGTTGTTTATGTATTTTATTGCCAGGTCGGCTTCGTGCTCGGGGCCCCATTGGTCAACGAAATGAAACTCATTACGGGCCGCTGCTGTTTTCCAATACATGGGGCGGTTATGGTAATCGTAGGTGCCGTAGGAATACCAGAAGTCGAAGCCGTGACGGCGGTTTGGCGGGCAGAATTCGTTCCAGGCGAAGTCGGGGCGATTGTTTTTGCATTTTACATACGGCTTGTACGGTGAGTCGAGGTGCCATTTGCCGATATAGCCGAGACTAAAGCCGCGATCTTTGAGTACGTCGGACCAGCAGCGGTCGGACCGCTGCAATTGGCAATTAAATGGAGCGGATTGACTGTTGCAGTTTTGAATGACCTGGTTGGAATGGGGATATTTTCCGGTCATCAGCATGGCGCGGTATGGGCTGCAGATGGGGTAGTTGCTCACCGTGTGGGGGAGGACGAGGCTCTGGCGAGCGAAGCGGCTGAGGTTGGGGGTCAGTACCGGGTCCTCGTTGAGAAAATCGAGTGCCTGACCTCTCATCTGATCGGGAAAGACGAACAGCAGGTTAGGCGGTTTGCCGGCAAAGGGTTTTATATCCAGGCACCCGGCGGCAGTTGCAGCCAAAAGACTTGAAGCGGTGGTTTTTAGAAAGCGACGTCTATTGAGATCGTGTGCCATGGTATTATCCTTATCTGGAATATTATGTAATTTCGATCTTTTCAGTTCGTTGTGCCGGTAAGAGAATAGTAACGGTTCCGCAAGATGAAAACAAGGGAAAAACGGGCTAATGTCATGCCGATATAATGACGAAAGAAATAGCGTCTGTTATGCTGTTTTTGCCGGTAAAAACGGTGAAAAGGCGATTATTAGCGTTAATTCTTTGGGAATAAGTATCTTATGGCAAGTACCGAGACTGGATTTAAAAGCGTGTTATGGGACAGTGCCGCTGAGTCATTTGAGACGATGGTGATGTCGCCTATCGAGGAGATCGATGAAGAAGAGTTCGGTATCGGCGTGGCTGCGTCTTATACCGGGTCGATCACCTTTATGGGTAATATCAAGGGGGTAATATTGGTCCAGTGCCAGACCGAAAGCGCCGAGCAGATCACAAAGAGCATGCTCATGATGGAAGCCGACGAAGAGGTAGAAGCCTCAGAGGTCAAGGACGCCGTTGGCGAAGTTGCCAATCTTGTGCTTGGCGGATTCAAATCACGCATAGCAGACGAATACGGCGATATAGACATGTCTGTTCCCACCGTTATCGAAGGTCAGGAAGTGAGGCCGGCGATCGGTGCAGGTGCCAGCAGAAACAATATATACGGTAAAGCCGAAAATTTCACCGTCAGCATTTCAGTCGTATGCAAATCAACGGATGCAACGCCTTAGGATCGCATAGCCCATCGGAATTTTGCCGATGCGCTTCTTGGATTTTGCATGACCTCCCTTGTCCTTGGCGTAAGGGCATTCTTTGAGATGCTGCTGTAAACCCCATCTTTGCGGCCCTGGCGAAAAGCGTTTTTTACGAGTCGGTCCTCGCCGCTATGAAAGCTGATTATTCCGATGCGGCCGCCCGGTCGCAGGCATTGGGGGCCGGCGGCAAGGAGTTGCTTTAGGCTGGAGAGTTCGTCGTTTACCATTATGCGCAAAGCCTGGAATGTTCTGGCTGCGGGGTGAAGCCCGCCGAAGCGGGTTGTTCTTTGGCGTTTCTTCCATGTCGTTTCGGTCATGCCCTTGGCGTTGAGTACCAACCGCAGAAGCTCTGCGGTAGTGGTGATGGGTTTGGATGTGCGCTGGCCGACTATCCACTTGGCTATTATCTGATGGTCGGGCTCGTCGGAAAGCTGGCAAAGGGCTTTTGACAGTTCCTGCTCCGAAAGAGTGGCGAGGAGTTGTGCACCGGTTGTCCGCAATCGCTGATCCATCCGCATATCCAAAGGGCCATCACTTTTATAGCTTATGCCGCGTCCAGCATCGTCGACCTGCATACTCGAAACACCAATGTCAGCGAATATCACGTCGGCTCCGTCGACGCCCTCTTGGTGGAGGATCTGGGCAATTTCCGAAAAATTCCGCTGGTGAAAACTTAGATCGCCTCCAATGGCTTCGAGTCGGCGGCGTGTTTGGGCCAACTGGCTGCCATCGACATCCAGACCTATGAATTTTCCTGTCGGGGCGATACGCTTTATGAACTCCTTGGCATGGCCGCCATAGCCCAATGTGCAATCCACGACGATCTGACCGGCGGCTGGGCTGAGAGAGGCGATGACCTCTTGAACCATGATCGGAACATGAGTACCGGGCTGTGTTTTACCCTTTGCACGAAGGTTTGAGTGTTTTTGATGATTTTTTTGCGACATATATATGGGTAATATACCGGAAAGAAGGCTCTGTCACAACACCGCCAAGGCTATGTGCAATTAATACTTGCAAATCCGACACTTTTGCTTATCAAAACCGGGATATTTTGCCGAATGTTGTTTGAATATACGTTTTTTTCGCAAATATGGGGAATGCCATGAAAGAAATAACATTGACCAAAGATAGCAATGCCGCAAAACAACCCCCAACGGTCGTCTCCTCTCAACGGCGACAGAAAAATACCCTTACTACAAAAAACGAAAGCCCAATCTTTTATTCTATGAATCTTGAGAGTGGTAATTTCGATTACATGGGCCCTGAAGAACGGGATATTTGCGGTCTTAACATTAAACAGATAAAGACTTTAGGGCTGCAAGGCTTTGAGGAGAGGATCCATCCTGACGACCGGGTGCGCCTTGTGAAAGAATTCGAGAGCAATGGTAAGTACGAGGAACTTACTGGGGTTATCCAGTATCGCTTGCGCCACGAAAACGGTTCATATCAGTGGTTTCGCGACAACCGGGACATAATTTATGCTGACGACGGCAAGCCACGGGCTATCGCCGGGGTCCTGGCTGCTATCATCAGTGCCTGATCGAATTTCCCGCCGAACTGCATTTTTATAGTTTTATAGTTTTTTTTGATTTTTTTTCGCCTTCCTGATTGACACTGCAATATTTTGTGATAAAATTCAAGTGCCGGTGGTAGATTGTAGTTCCGATATCAGCTTTTGACTTGGTTCTTATGAGAGGTTCTGATCATGAATGACAGTGTAGTTATCCTCATTGCCGAAGACGACGATGGACATTTCTCACTAATCACAAAAAATCTCACCCGTGCTGGCATCGGTAATGAAGTTATTCAGTTCCGGGACGGACAGGAAACGCTTAATTTTCTTTTTAGAGAAGGCAGCGGCCCCAAGAGAGTTAAAAACGTACCTTATATTCTCCTGCTTGATATCCGCATGCCGAAGGTCGATGGTATCGCGGTACTGAAAAGACTCAAACAAGATCCCGCACTTAGCAGAATGCCTGTGGTAATGTTAACGACAACCGATGACCCCGAAGAGGTTGACCTTTGCCATAGCCTCGGTTGCAGCTTGTATATCGCAAAGCCCGTCGAGTACAATGAGTTCACCCAGATGATCAGGAAGATGGGCGCCTTTTTTTCGATAGTTAAAATACCTGCAATAGTATAACAACCTGATAAGTGAAACGAGTTGGAAATCATGAGAGATGATGCCATTATATTGGTCGCCGAAGACGATGCGGGACATTTTGTACTCGTAAAGAAAAATCTCTGGCGATCATGCATAACGAATGACATCCTTCATTTCAAAGACGGTCAGGATGTGCTGAACTTCCTTTTTCAAACAAGCGACGGACCAACGTTTACCCAGGGCACCCCCTACCTGCTTTTGCTCGATATCAGGATGCCGAAGGTTGACGGACTCGAAGTGCTTCGCCAACTCAGAGCCGATGAGCAATTGAAAAAAATCCCGGTGGTTATTTTGACAACAACAGACGAACCTGAAGAGGTCGACCGCTGCTACGACCTTGGATGCAGCTTTTATATTGTCAAACCGGCAAATTATAATGACTTCATGTCAACAGTGGAACAATTAGGCAATTTTCTATCATTGCCTGGTGTAAAGTTCCCTACGATAAACGATGCGACAATAAGCCATGAATCTTTAGGAGTGGATGTGAAATGATCGTTCTGTAGTTGTGGATATCGATTTTTTTTGAAAGGAGGTTAAACTATGGCAATGGATGCCTCCTTGTATAAGATCCTTGTGGTCGAAGATGATTTAGGGCTCGCTATGCTTGTGGCCAAGTGCCTGGAACGCGAAGGCTTTGCAACTGCATTAGCGGCAAGTGGCGCTCAAGCAATAGATTTTCTCTCCAAAGAGCAAAATGTTTTCATGCTGCTCGACTATAAACTCGGTGACATGAATGCCGGTGAACTGATAGAAACTCTCAAGTCCAGAGATATCAGTGTACCCTTCATAGTACTTACCGGTCATGGCAGCGAGACTGTCGCCGTAGATATGATGAAACTGGGCGCCAGAGATTATGTGGTAAAAACCGTTTCTTTTTTTGACCTGCTTCCCACTGTTGTCCGGCAGGTAATGGCCGAACTTGATCTCGAAAAAGAACTCGAACGAACTCAGGAAGCCCTTCGCAAAGAAAAAACCCACCTGCTCAACAATATTCCGGATCTGGTTTTTCAGGTTGACCTTGAAGGTAATTTTACTTCGCTCAATCCGGCTGTGACTAATATCTTAGGGCATCACTGCGATGAAATGCTTGGAAAGAATATCGCCGACTTCCTGCATCCCGATGAGATCAAGTTTGTCAAAAACGATCATAAGGCCGTCATTAACGGGCAGAAAATATTAAGGCATCCTATCAGATTTCTTCATAGAGACGGATCCATACGATGGCTCGAAGGCAATATCGTTGCCCTTTATGACAGGCAACAAAAACCTGCCGGAATAAGCGCTATCTATCAGGATATTACACAAAAGAAACTGGCCCACGATGCGCTAAGTCAGGCCCAGGAGCGAAACACTCTACTGGCCGATACTTCCCCAAGCATCGTACTTGAACTCGATCTGAAATATAACGTCGTTTCGTATAACAAGGCAGCCGGGCAATTCTTCAGCTTTAAGGAAAATAATCTCTCACCAGAGAGATCATGCACAGACTTTTTCAGCGACAACTGTCACAAGTCCGTCAATAATGCCTTAGACAGTGCGCAAAAAAATCACAAAACACAACTTACGGCTCAAATGGCCGGAGCCGATGACCAATTGCACTGGTTTGATATTGTATTTTCACCATTGAGAAATGCCGATGGTAATGTCATCAATATAATGGCGACGGCGTGGGATGTCTCTGAGCGTGTAAAACGTGAAGATGACATCCAGCGGACACTGGTGAAAAAGGAAAGACTCGCAGAAGAAGCCGCCATCCTGCAGGAGATATCGCTTGCCGCCACATACGGCGATGAGATGGATAGCAACCGAGTTATTGAAACCGCCATGACAAGATCCCTTGAGCATATTCGCTGCTATGGGGCTTTTGGATATCTCATCAATGACCTCAACAATGTCGAGCCGGTCTGTCAGAGCAAGGATGTAACAACCGAACTTAGCGAGCGGTTCAATGGACTACTGACCCAGGAAAAAGTCGGTGATGTGATCAAATCTCTGCGTACGCCGAAGAAAATAGAGAATACCGCTATTTATGACGTTGCCGGTTATAACATAGTCGTCCATGAAATGTTCGACTCAGCAGCCATCGTTCCGCTTGTTAATGGTGGAAAATGTCATGGTTTCCTTGTATTTGTCGACACAAGTAAAAAACTCGACGAAACTATGGAATTCTTCCGACTTATCGGCCATTGCGCCGGGTTGGCACTTGCTAATGTTCAGGTCTTCTTATCTACCTCGACAAGCCTCAAGCACAGAATGGTTCAACTTGAAAACTTTAGCCGACTGAGCCTTATGGCCACCGGCAGAGAGCAGATCAGCGAAGCGCTCGAAGCCATTATTGAATCAAGCGTAAGCTTTCTCAGGGGTGAATCCGGTATTGTACTGCTTTACAATAAACCGGCTGCGGTGTTATATGGAGCTGCCGGAACGGGCCTTATCAATGAGGACATACGATCGTTGATCCTGTCGGAAAGCAACTGCCTTGTATGGCAATGCCTCAAACAAAAGCAAACGATGTATTGCAAAGACGTAAACGATCCGGAAGAGTCCATCGACAATGCCCTGGCAAGTCTGACCGAAAAGTCTCTGCTGTGCGTACCGCTCGTTGATAACGATGAAGCCATCGGTGTTGTCATCATTCTCGATCAGGCCTCGCCTTTTGATGCCAGCCATACCGGAGTACTCGAAGCATTTACCAGATTAGCCGTGCAGGCAATACACCATATCCGCCTGACCGAAAAAGCTACCGAACTCGATCAGAAACTTGCCGAGATCAGAAAAATTTCCAGAACGATAAGGTCAAGCCGTGACATCAACTCCGCACTAAGACAGGTCTGCCAGGGAGCGATAGACATCATCGGCGCCGAAATGGCATGGATAGGAGTGATCACCAAAGATTCGAAAAAGCTCACATATCGAACGCACGCCGGAAGAGGCGCCGAATACCTCAAACAGGTGGAAATACCTCTGAACGACACATCCCAAGCCATCGGGCCGACCGCTACGGCGATAATGACCGGTGAGTCGGCCATAATAAACAACATGATCACAGACGACAGGATGCAAAAACTCGCGAGGGAACAAAACTTCAATTCCTGTTGCGCGGTCCCCATCATCAGTAAGAACGAATCGCTTGGTTCACTAACATTGTTCCATTCCCAGCCGGACATTTTTTCACCGCAAAACGTAACTCTACTTGAAGAGTTCAGCGATCTGGCTGCGACGGCCATCGCAAATGTTCGACTCAGACGCACGCTCCTCGAATCAGAAAGTTTAAAGGAGATAATCCTGCAAAGCGTAACACAGGCACTTGTTCTCGTTGACTGGACAGGTTCTGTTGTTACCGCAAATATTGCGGCTGAGAAACTCTTCAACCGCAGGGCCTCCGATTTCAAGAACCGTTACTACACGGATATATTTACCGAAAATAACCCCGTCGCGGACCTGATCGCAAAATGGCTCCATGACAGAAGTGTCGAGCAGAACTGCCAGGGATGGATGGAGCTCAAAAACAAGCGAAAGCTCTTCATCTCCGCCGATGCCTCCAGCGTTGTCGTCGAGTCAATGCCATGCCTGCACCTGACAATAACCGATCTTACCATGCAAAAGAAGATGAACGCCTCTCTCGAGCATGCCGCAAAACTTACATCCGTCGGACACGTCGCAACGCAGGTCGCACATGAGATAGGCAACCCCCTGACACTGATCTCAAGCCAGATACAACGGATGGTTCAGGACGAGCAAGCGGACATCGGGCGTCTTCGCAGCCTTCTCGGCCATGTCGACAGGATTTCCAGCTTGATACGAAGATTCTCGGATCTCGGCAGCAAGAGACCGCTTTCGCTTGTACCGGAAGCAATCGAACCCATCATCGACAATATCCTCAGCCTTATTTCCTTCAGTAAGCCTTTTCATCAGGTCAATATTGAAAAGAAAGTCTCTCCCGATCTGCCGATGATCGAACTGGACAGGAACAAAATTACACAGGTACTGCTTAACCTCCTCTTAAATGCCGCCGATGCCTGTCAGGACAAGGGCAGGATCGTAATAACCGCTGATAAAAAGGCCGTACCCCTTGAGATCAACAACGAAAAGACTCTCTCAGATTACCTTGTCATATCCGTAAAGGACAATGGCTGTGGAATAGAACCTGACGCGTTTAAACATATATTCGAACCGTTTTACACAACAAAGCAGGTCGGTAAGGGAACCGGCTTAGGGCTAAGCGTAAGCCTGGCGATCATAGACCAGCATCAGGGATGGATAAATGTTGAAACCAAACCCGGCCAAGGCTCAACTTTCAGCGTTTATCTGCCAATGAAGAAAAAACCCGCCCACAAACCAGGGACCACAATAAAAGACATAGACTATGCCGGCATAAAAAAACATGAACAGCAAAAAACTGATTTTAGTGCCTAAAAATTAAAACTGTACCGAATTGAAAGTAAATAACCTTTCCAGGGGGTAAATATGGATACTGTGCTGATCGTCGATGACGAAGAGTATCTGCGTACCGAACTCGGTGCCATAATCCAAACAAGGGACCGAAAGATCCTCTTTGCCGCCAGCGGAGTAGAGGCACTTAAAAAACTCGAACAAAATGCTGTTGACCTGGTCATGACGGATATCCGCATGCCCGGGATGGACGGATTTGAATTGATCCGCCAAGCACGAAAACGCTTCCCTTCCATCCCGATCATAACAGTCACTGCGTTTGTGAGCACAGAAACCGCCATCCAGGCACTGAGGGCAGGTGCGTATGACTATATAACAAAACCCTTCTCGATTGATGACATCAGGAACATTGTATGCCACGCCCTCCAAGCTCAGCATCTTTTCAATGAGGTCAACTACCTACGCGGCAGACTTGCGGAAACATATTCTCTCGATAACATCATCGGCCAGTGTCAGGCCATGCAACGGGTATTCGATAGCATTTCACGCGTAGCCGCCGCCCCTTGCAATATCCTCATCACAGGCGAAAGCGGCACCGGCAAAGATCTCGTCGCACAGGCGATACACCAGCACAGCCCAAGAAAAAATGCGAAATTCGTCACGATAAACTGCGGATCCATTCCAGAGGGCCTCCTCGAATCGGAACTCTTCGGACATGTCAAGGGAGCTTTCTCCGGAGCTGTCGCCGATAAAGAAGGGCTCGTCCAGACCGCAAACGGAGGAACTCTCTTCCTTGATGAGATCGGCGATATGTCAATGAATCTTCAGGTCAAACTGCTACGATTGATACAGAACAAGCAGGTTCAAAAGGTCGGCAGTACGCGACAGCAAACTGTCGATGTCAGGATTATTGTTGCCACAAACCAGAACCTTCAGGAAAAGATCGCCCAGAAAACTTTCAGGCGCGACCTCTATTATCGCGTAAATGTCGTTGAGATCGCCCTGCCGCTGCTGAGAGAACGCGGAAGCGACATATCTCTTTTGACTTCACGCTTTGTCAAGCACTATTCTGATCTCCTCGACAAGAACATCAAAATGGTGGACCCCGAGGTTACCAACATCTTTGCACGCTACCCATGGCCGGGAAACGTACGAGAATTGGAAAATGCGATCGAACGCGCGGTAACGCTTTGTGCCGGAGATGTAATAAAACTCGAAGACATTCCCCAAAGCATCCTGACCTATATTGACGAAAGAGCGCAGTCAAAAGGAAACCTGCACCAACGGGTAGCCAACCTCGAGTTAAACTGCATCCAGGCATCGCTGCGGGCAAACGCCCACGACCTGCCCTGTACCGCCGAGGACCTCGGCATATCTCTGGCGACATTATATCGAAAACTGAAAAAATTCAACTTTCCACTAACCCGCAAGATAGTCTCATTCGAGCCCCGCCAGAAGCAAACATCGCCAGGAATAAGAACCACAAAATAAACTGCCATTGACCGCCGAACGCAACGTATTACAGCAGCGCCGTTCCACTTCCTTTTTTCGCAAGTTTGCGAAATGCCTTGCACTTTTGATAGAGATGAGAGTCATTTTGATAAAAACCACCCTGCGTGTTTTTAAATGTCTGTGATAATTTGAAGGAAAACACGATTTTCTTC
>SDBV01012466.1_pt1 | contig 10889 bp, 18 predicted proteins | sample 2277081 | NCBI WGS metagenome assembly SDBV01 (sample SAMN10402039, study PRJNA504765) | marine sediment metagenome | isolation source: marine sediment core GS10_PC15, 223 cmbsf | place: Arctic Ocean: Southern Knipovich Ridge | collected 2010
GTATAAAAAATACTAAGATGGGTTCATTAACTTTTGGCAAAGGAGCAAAAACCGCCGCTAAGGAAAAACGGAAAGTAATGTCAAGGGTGCATGCTGAGGAGGAGGAAAAGAAGGCAGAAATATTTAATCTTGCTGGCAGAAAAAAAATAGAATATGATATTGGAAATTTAGAAAATGCTATAAGAAATTGTAAATATGATTTATCCATGACCAAAGATAATCTAGCTATGACAAATAAATTAAAATTATTACAAGAATCATTAGTAAGCAAAAAATTAGAATTGGAAGAATTTGGAGAAGAAGATGCAATTAGATGATAAGCAATTACCAGTTTTTATCATAGACTCATCTGCCCTCAAAGATATGTTTGAGGGTAAGAATAAAGAAAAATCTAATGAGATGCTTAAGAGGATGAAAAATTCGAATGATACAAATAAATATATTAAAGTGATTACTACATTATCTTCTTTCCTAAGAGCCATATTTTTATCGGACTCTGGTGTAACTATTGGAAAGATTCAAAAAGTTCTGAGTTTCTTAGAAATATATCCGTCTCTTGCAGATTTCAAGAATGAAGAAGCAGTAACAGAAGAATTAATAATATTAGCAAAAACTTTATCTGGAGAGGAAAATGGCAAATAAATATATTTTTGGATCAGGAATCTCGGCATTAATTTTCAAAAAATTTAATTCTGAATATGAAATTATTTCACCAGATGAAAAAGTAGGCGGACAACTTACTAAGCATAAGAATTTGCTCACTACTTTTTATATCCACAATACACCAGAAACAAAAAGCTTATTAGATGAATTAAAGATAAAATATAAAGAAAAGAGATTAAGAATTTATTATTATTATTTCGGAAAATTATTAGAAAATTTAACTAAAGAACAGAAAATCAATATAATAAAGAATAAATTAAAGGAATGGTCATATGATAGTAATAGCTGTGATATAGATAATTTAGTTTTATCTACTGATAATACATACTTAGATATCCTGGATTGTAAAGTTGAAGAACTGATAGATAAATTAACTCCAGAATCATATACACGGGGTAGTGTGAAACTAATAAATAATAACAGACAATTTTTTATCTATAAAGATGAAAAAGGAGAGTTGATAACTGAAAAATATGATACTCTGATAAGCAGTATTCCTGCAAATATCTTTTTTCCACTTATGTATAATTATAAGAGAAGCTATTATCTAAATTATTTACCAGTTACTTTCATAGCATCAAAAAATAAGCCAAGGTTTATTAAAGAAGATGCTATATATTACGTGTGTAATGATACTTTGTGTTATAATAGGTGTCAGCCATACGGTGATAGCGGTTATATTTATGAATGTACTGGAATAATAGATGATGAAACTATAGAGAAACAAATTGGCGGAGTAATCTCAGTGGAGAGAAGATATGTGGGAATTTTGAAAGATGAAGAAATTAATAACTTCAATAATATAAAATTTATTGGTAGAAATGCTTTATGGAATTCAAATATAAAAATACAAGATGTTATTAAATATGCTAAAGAATTTAGGAGGAGTAAAAATGATAAAGTGTAAATTTTGTGATAAACAAACTAATAATAAATATTGTAGTAATATCTGTAAATGGAAAGTTATTAATAAATTAAATGGAATGGCTAATGTAAAAAAACATTTACTTAATAGAACTGGTGTATGGTCTGCTAAAAGTCAAGAAAAAGCTCATAATACTAATAAAAAAAATGGAACTAGCTGGTGTTATGATAAAAAAATTATGAGCAAAGGCGGAAAAAATAATGTAAAAAATAATAGAGAGAAAAAATTAGGTTGGTTCAGTGATGAATCTTATAATAAATCACAAGCTACTCTAAGAAAATTAGGTGTTAGTTCTTTTTATGATGAGAAAAGACGTTTATTACTTTGTAAAAAAGCTGGTGCTGCTGCTGTTAAACATAATAGGAAAAATAAAATTGGTTGTTTTTTTAATAAAGAACTAAACAGACAGATAAGAGATAAGTTTAATAAAAATATTACGATATTTAATAATATAAATTTTGATTCTCTAAAAGAATGTGAGATAGCAATGTGCTTATATTATCAATTGATAATTAATAAATTAATTTTTAGAAATAATGTTCATGTTTATATAGGTACAAAAGAATATGATTTTTTAATATGTAAATATAAATTATTTTTAGAATTTCATCCAGTATGTATTAATATATCTACAGAAGAATATTATAAGCAGAGAAGAGATAATTTAGATAAAAATGGTCATAAAGACTATAATTTGGTGGTAATACAATGAGCACAATACCATATAATAAAGAGCCAGAAACTACTTTCTTAGATGAGAGAGATGCATTTGAGGTATCACTTATAAGTTATCCGGACATAGAAAAAAGTAAGAAGATGATTATAAATGTTGCTTCTGGATATAATGACCCTAATATATATGATAAACTAAGTAACACAGAAAGAGACAAAGTTATAGAAGATATTATTAAAGATGGGACTCTACCCAAGTGTCTTGAAATGTTAGGGAAGTTTGTTTTTCTTATAGAAAATATTCCATTAACTTGCACACACATGTGGGTAAGAGAAAGATTCTTTACAATTTTACAAATGTCAACTGCAACTGCATGTCAAAGAGATGCTAATTTTGTAATGCCGAGAGCATTTGCAAGAAATAAAGAATTTTATAAAAGAATAAAAGCTTGGTATTTATTAGGAAAAATATTATATAAAGATGGAGTCGACAAATATGGATTATCTGTACAAGACGGAAGACTCTTAATTCCAAAAAATAATTGTAATTATATTTTTATAGGTTGTGATGCATTGGCTTTTAAAAATGCATATTTTAGGAGAAGTTGTACTAATGAAGAACCAGTAGTTAGCACTATGGTATTTGAAGAAATGAAGAAATTAATATTAGAAAAGTTTCCATATTTAAAGAATTTATTTATAAGCGGCTGTTCTGTTGGAGCTTGTCTCCATACAAAGAAAGGATGTCATGCAAATGTAGTATTCAAACGTAATCAGCTCCATAAGAAATTTTTACCAAAAGATTATTTAAAACAATCTCCAGATAATTTATTGCATGATAAAACTAGAGATGAAATGAATAGAGGGCCAATTATTAAGGAGGAGGAATACTGAAATGACAAATATTAGAGTAATAACAAAATCAAATGGCAAATGGAAAGTAGAAGAATTTAAAGAAAAAGCTGGTGGAGAATATACATATATAACTGTATTTGTAGAAGTTCCACATATGGCTTTAAATGGTGATACTTATAGACCAACAGATAATATAGTTACTAATGCTATAACTACTGAAGAAATATTTGATATTTTAGTAAAAATGCATAGTGCTAATTGTCTTAATAGCAGAAAAGTAAGCAGTCCTATTAATAGAGATTATATGAAAGCTATAGATGGTTTCTATAGTCTTGTACATAAAAAACAAAGTGAAGAATATCATAAAGCTATATTAGCTAAAAGTCCTAAAAATATATTTTTTAGTATTATAGAAGAATACAACAAAAATAAATTAAATAATGAAATGGATAAAAATAAAAATAATACTAAAAATGATGGAAATGGCAATAAAACATTGGTTTAAAAGAAGATGGAAAAAGAAAAACAAATAATTATAATTATAGAAGGCACAGATTCTGCTGGTAAGAGTGCAATCAAAAAAGCTCTTGAAGTTAAAAGTAATTGGAAGTATATAGTTTTGGATAGATTTACTGGATCAGATATTGTATATGACAAACTTTATAATAGAGAAAATAGAGAATCTACTCTATTAAAATTAGAAAGAAATTTATTAGAAATAGCTGATGTTTATTTAGTATATTTAGATTGTAATATTAAAATACAACTGAATAGATTAGAAGAAGCAGGTGAGGATAAAGAAATTATTGATAAAATACAGCAAGCTAAGAAATTATTTCAAGAATATTTAACTAAAACATCACTAAAGCATATAATCATAGATACTACAGTTAGTACAGTAGATGAATGTGTGGATAAAATAATTAAATTTATAGAAGGAGGTGAATAAAGAATGAAAATAAATATACCAACTAGCATGTGTAAAAGTATGCTAGCTCAGCATGGAGATAGAGTCAGACCAGAAGCTATAGAAGCATTTAAAGAAATGTTTAAAGATTGGGCTAATGATATAGCTAAAGCAGCTTCAAGAAGAGCTAAAGCTGGAAAGAGAAAAACTATATATGTAGAGGATTTTAAGGATGCAGGAATAGATGATGACAATAATTGAAGAAGTAAAATCTATAATATCAGATACAGAAGAAGATGGCATTTCAATAAATGGAACTAAAGAAATACAAAATCTTATGCTTACTTTCTATATTAATGATATTGATATTGAAGCTGAAGAAAGAGAAGTTACAGGATATTATGATAAATTTATAGGCTCATATGAAGACAGACAAAGATTAGAGAAGACTCACTATGATAGATTAAAAGCAGATTTAAGGCATGAAATTACTAGAAATCAATGGTTTACTGCACATGATAAAATAGCTGGTATAAATGAATTAATTGAAAAAGCTAATAATAAAATAGAACTTATGGAAATAAGAAATTCACTTGAAAGAGATTATACAAAACTAGATAATTTTTCAGGCAGAAGAAATGTAGTTTTCTCAAATGATTGTATTTCAATGTTACAACTATTAGTTAGACCGGACAGAAATATACTAAATGTAATCATAAGAAGTAGTGATGCTATAAATTTGCTAGTAATAGATATTTTGGAGATGATTAAATTGTTCAAAGATACTTTAGACTTCTTTAATATAAAATCAAAAAAAGGAGATAAAGTATTCTTCTTAATTACTAGTTGCCATGTATATGACAAAGATATAGGAAGGATAAAATGACAAATAAAATAAGTTATACCGAAGTAGATAGAATAGTTTATATTTGGGCAAGGTATGAGGGAATGAGAGACGCAACTAAAGAAGGAAAACATTATAGTAAATCTGATATTGAAGAATTAATTAGGAGATTGAAGAAGTTTAAGGATAACCCAAACTCATTTAATGAAGGATTTGAGAAGGAGGACAAAACCGAACCCTAAAAGGTTCGTGTACGATAAAGATGAAAAAAGAGATTAAATTGATATTGGAAAACCAAATAGTAATACTAACTGCTTTAGGGTACATTGCAGATAAAGGAGTGATTAATGATTCTGTAATGTATCAATTTAGAAAAACTACTAAATTCTTGGAGGACAAAATCGAACCCTAAAAGGTTTGCAATAGATAAATGACAATCTATAATTGGGAGAGAATTAAACATACAAGAATACCTTATGATGATGGTTCAATGATTTCTATTAAAACTAGCTCAAGTCGTGGAAGATATAAGTGTGTTGTAGTACATATGAATATAATTAACAAAATTAATCCAAAATCAAAGTTTGCCGGTATTTTTTATTCTAAAAAAGGTTTCTTAGGAATGAAGTTTAGTTCTAAACAAGAACAAGATAGTTATGTTCTTAGACCAGTTAGTAAGGTATTTTTTGAAATCCGTTCAACAATGCTTGACCCTTTTGAAAGTAGAAAATATTTTGAAAAAGATGTTAAAATAGAGGAAGGAATGGCTATTGTAAAAACAATCTTGAAGAACAATAAAATTCAACCAGCAACTTATGGTTTTAAAATTAATGAAGGAGATTTACGAACTACTAATGGTTCACAATAGATAAAATGACAAAAAGAAGATTTAGTGCTCAAGAAACAACTGTAAAAAGAGAACTTCGTAGTACCATAAATAAAATAGAGGCTACAAGTTTAAAGATTTCTCAAGATGAATTTAGTGGAGAAGTTGAAGTTATTTTTGATAGAAACGGAAAAAGATATACAAAGAAATGTAGTAAATGGGAGAATTCTCTGGATAATTTGAGAGCAATCCAATTAAGCATAGAGTATCTTTATAGAGCTATTGAGATTTATGGAATAGAAAGCCAAGAGGAATTTAATAGTTTATTTAATCAGATGTTTGTTGGGATAGAGGCTACACCAGATGATTCTATTTTAAAAGTAGGGAATGAAACTAATTGGTGGGACATATTACAAGTAAAAAAAGAATCTTCAAAAAAAGATATACAAAATGCTTTTAGGTCAATGGCAAGAATTCATCATCCAGATATGGGTGGAAACCCAGAGCAATTTAAAAAATTGAGAAAGGCTTATGATGAAGCATTAAGGGAGGACAAAACTGCACAGTAAAAGGTGCAAGGAAGATAAAGATGGTTAAAACAAAAAAAGAAGAACAAGATGAAAAGAATGCTTGGAATTTTAATAAAGGAAGATTGAATTGTGATAATAAATGGATTGATGCAATTGATGAGAGAATAGAAGAATTAGAAATTCAAGTTGGTATTCCAGAATTAAAAAGATTAAGAAAAGATATGAAATATAGATGGAAAAATGAGGAGGATGAAACCGAACTCTAAAAGGTTCATGTACGATAAAAATGGAAACAAATATTCTAACGAAAGAGATGCTTATTGAAACTATCAATGATATGGAGAGTAATGAGATAGCATTTTTATCAAATATTATTCAAGGACAGGTAAGTGGCGCTACTAAAAAGAAATTCAAAAGTTTTAGTGTTGGATTCACAAGTGATTGTTTCAAAAACCCAGAGACTGTTGGAGATTTAATGAACTCTAAATTATTTGGATTAATTATTATGGATAAAAAACTAATGAATCAAGATACACTAAAAAAATTTAATGATTATTGGAAAAAGTCAAAAGACAAAAGCGAAAGGAGGAAAGTTCGTAAAAGATAAAATGATAAATTGGAATGAATATATAGAATCAAGAACCTTCTTTAAACATAGATGTAATTTTTGTAGAAAGTGGTTTAATGAAAAAGATGATATTAAAGTTCATTTGATAAAAGAACATGGAGTACTAGATGTAATAGAAATTAAGTCTTGTCAAGTGTGTAAAAATCCCTTTGTTCCAATTTATGATGAACAAGTAATCTGTGGACGAAAAGATTGTATTTTACATGAAGACAAAATTTCACTTGAAGAGGTACAAGGAAGATAAATGGAAAAGAAAGAATATTTAATTGAGATAAAAAGAATGATTGAACTATTATCTGAGAAGAAGTGTGATGAAGAATTAAAAGTTGTAAAAGAAATGGTTAGTTTTAGGAAAGATCATTCTACACCAGAACTCCAAAGTTTAATAGATGTCTTTTATTTTTTATGTGGTATCTTGTTTTCAAAAGGATTGTCAGATTATTGGAATGGGAGGGAATTTCGGACTAAAGCGTAATAGCTAAAGTATAGATATGATAAAGATGAAAGATAGAATACAAAAATTAATAATTGAATTGAGTCCAGGAAAGAAGAGTTCATTTAACCAAATAAGAATTCAAATACAAAATGAAAGGTGGAAACTCGATAGACAATCTGATGATACGAAAAGAAGTATAGTTAATCCAAAAGTGAGAGAAAGAGATAATAAAAAGTGTTGTTTTTGTGGAAATGATGTGTTTGAAGTATGCAAAAAAGTAGGTGGAGGAAATACAATACATCATATTCATCCAATGAGATATGGAGGAAAACATATAGAATCTAATCTTATTACAATCTGTGCATATTGTCATCAAAGATTAGAGAAATATATTAGTATTGTTGATAGTGAAGCAATAAAAAAAACACTAATATTTGTTAAAAATAAATTAAAGATAATTAACTCACTATAGAAAATGATAAGCATAAAAATACTGGAAGAAGATGAAATGAAAATATGTAGATGTGGCTGCGGAGAAAATACTAATATTATAACTAGAGGTGATAGAGCTGGACAATATAGAGATTTCTTACTAGGACATAATTGTAAATTACATAATCCTAATTTTAATAACAAATGGACAGATGAACAAAAAAACTTGCATGGTATTAAGCTAAAAGGTAGATTTCCATCTAGAGGATTTGCTGGAAGAACACATACTAAAAATTCTAAAAAACTCACTTCTAAGTCAATGATATTATTCTGGAAGAATAATAAAGATAAAGCAAAGTTATTTTCTAAAAGACTGATATCTAAATATAAAGATATTAATGAGAGAAATAGGACTGCTATATTAACAAAAGCTGCATTCGATGAAAGACCAGAAATTAAAAATATAATATCTGAGAAAGTTAAGAAATATTACTCTACTCCATCCAATAAAAAGAAATTATTGATGGCTCAGAGTAAAAATGCTTGGACTTCTTCTATAGAAATAAAAATACACACTTTTTTAGATTCTATCAGAATAAATTATATTAAGCATAAATATATTAATATAGAGCATAGATATAATTGTGATATTTATATACCAGAAGCTAATCTAATAATAGAAGCAGATGGTATATTCTATCACAATTATCCAGATGGCAAGTCTATAGATAAGGAGAGAAATATAGAATTAAAAAAAATGGGCTATAATATTCTTAGGCTATGGGAACATGATATTAGACATAATTTTTCTATCTGTAAAGAAATTATACTATTGGCAATAGCTTGTAAGCCTTATTATTATCCACATGAAAAAGGCGGTTTAATAAAATATAGAAGATGATAAACATAAAAATACTGGAAGAAGATGGCTTTATTTCCTGTGATATTTTGTATGTGAGAAATAGAAATAGTCTATCTCAACATATGTCTCCTGAAAATCATAACTTATTGGAAACTGAAAATATAAATTATATTGTTGTGGAAGATAAATGTCTTCTAAATATCATAAAAAATAATTGGGAAGATATCATTACAACTAAAATTGAAGAATCATTTATTAGTGGGCAGAAACACAAAAGTCTGTTCAGATTCTTTAGAATAAAGGACAAAAAGCTGTATACTATCATTAAGAATTTTAGAAATTTTCACTATGTCGCAGCAAGAGATGGCGGTTTCACAGCAATAGACGGAAATTCTGTGAAGAAATGTTATGATTTTTGGGATAAATCACCAAATCACTACGAAAGGGATATTAATGCTTTTATAAGATATAGCCTCGAACAAGCCAAGAACGGCAGATTGAGAATCGGAAAAAATTATAGAGTATGTAATTTTGATCTTGAAAATAGAGCTTCAGTAGATTGTGTAGATACACCAGAACCAATAATTTCATTGGCAGCATATGATAGTTTAACAGGTGAATATACATATTGGGATATTAAAGAACTAAATGAAGTTAAAGAACGAGAAATGCTAGAAGATTTCTTCAAATATGTAAGTAAGTTTGATGTACTTACTGGCTTTAATATTTCTAAATTTGATATTCCATATTTGCTAAACAGGGCTAAAAAAGTTGGTGTTGATACTTCATTAATTACTGGTATTCCTGGTTCTTTTCCAAATGCTAAATTTAGAGGAAAAGATTCTCCATTTCCCTGGTTCAATACAATTCCTGGAATAAATATAGTAGATTTGATAGACTTAGCATTAAAAAGTATTGGCTATCTTGAGATAAAATTACCGGACAATAAATTAGATACTCTCGGCAAGTACATTCTTGGAGAACAAAAAGTAGAAATTGATACTCCAGCAATTTTATTTAAAAATAAAAAATTTGATAAGTTAAAAGAGTATAATATTCAAGATGTTAAGTTGTCTGTAAAGTTAGATGAAAAGCTAGGACTAATAGAAGTATTATTAGCTACAATTGAACTAGTGCCTGGATTAAATCTGGATAGCTGTTGTTGGAATAGTAAAATCATAGATTTCTATTTATTATCTAAATTTGATATTGTAATGCCGTCTATTAATAGAGATAGGGAGAGAAATATTAAAGGAGCATTAGTAACAGATACAGTTGCCGGTATTCATGACAATGTAGCTATTTTTGATGTTAGTGGAATGTATCCTTCAATCATTAGAACTCTTAATATTTCTCCAGATACAAAAGATGAAAATGGTGATATAAAAATAGGGAACTATACTTTTAATTCTAATAAAAAAGGAATCTTAGTTAAATTAGTAGATGATTTTACTAAACTTAGAGCTAAATATAAGAAATTATTAAAAGAAAATATAGATTCACCAGATTATAAGTTAATACAATTGAAAGAATTTACAATTAAAAAAATACTTGCAAGTACTTATGGAGTTTTTGGTTTTTTAGGTTTTAGATTCTTTGACAATGATATTGCAAATGCTATAACACAAGCTGGTAGAGAATTATTAACTTATATGAATAAGACAGCAGAAGATAACGGCTATATTGTTCTATCTTCAGATACAGATGGAGCATCAGTTAAGCATAAAGATAATAATCCAGATTTTGAAGAATTAGAAAAAATATTAAATAATGGTATAATAAATTGGATGAAAAATTATACTTTAAATGAGGAAGTAATAAATAATCACAAAATTATAATAGAATGTGAGACTTTATTTAAAAGAGTAATACTTACTACAGCCAAGAAGAAATATATGGGACTTATATCTAAGATGAAAGGCAAAGATCTAGAAGAATTAAAGTTCTATGGTAAAGGGAATGAATTAATTAGGAAAGATACACCTGCTGGTATGAAAGAAGAATTAAGGAAGATAGTAATGGCTGTATTATACAATAGTGACAAAACTAAGAATATAGAATTAATAAAAAAACATGTGCAAGATATAAGAAAATCTATAAGACAATTTAATGAAATGCATTTAATAATATATAAAGAAATAAATAGAGATTTTGATGATTATAAAGTTTTGCCTATTCATGTAAGGGGTGCAATAGCCTCAAATAAATATTTAGGAACGGACTTTAGTAGACAAAATTACAAAGGTGGTTACATTTTTGTGAAATCTAATAAATATCCGGATACAGATGTATTATTCATAGATGAAAAT
>SDBV01012467.1_pt1 | contig 10889 bp, 15 predicted proteins | sample 2277081 | NCBI WGS metagenome assembly SDBV01 (sample SAMN10402039, study PRJNA504765) | marine sediment metagenome | isolation source: marine sediment core GS10_PC15, 223 cmbsf | place: Arctic Ocean: Southern Knipovich Ridge | collected 2010
ATCGAAGAATACTAAATGTCCATCCATTGTGCGTATAAGTAGTACCAGTAGATCGTTTGCTTTTTTGTCGTGGTCTCTCTTGTCGCGGTTTTTCTCTTTTTGGAGGGGATTGATAGTGATCATTTCGTCTATATGTTCTTGCTCTAGGGCGTTCTTGCTTGCCGTAAGAACCTTTAACTTGGCGCTCCGCTTCAGCAGCTTTTTCTTCACCGTGTTCGCTAGCGATTGCGGCTAACAATCTCTTAAAAGCATTTTGTGCAGCAGATTTCTCTCCTTCGGTTGCTCCGCGTTGCACTAGAGCATAAACCGATCGGAGTTTATCGACCATAGTTCTATAATCAAATTCGAATAAACGCATGACATATCCCTTTCAGTGTATTTATCGAAAAGGATAGTTATTTCTTTTCTCTCTGTCTCTGTTGATATACTAATCTGTGTTTTATTGCTGTCGGTGTATGATGAATGGGTAAAAGCACCTTTCGTTCAGAAATAAATGTTTCGATATCCGTTATCCGTCCAAATTCTTCGACTATATAATACGTTTCATATAGTCCTAATAGTTGATTCCAAGTGTTTCTTTTTACGCCGTGCATTATTCTGATACCGTCAAAATCTCATGTCCATCATCGACTACAGCTATGGTGTAACTGAATTTATTTATCTAACATTATATTAAAATAAAATCCATGATAAATCAAGATTAAAACAGATAATTTGTCTTAAATACTAAATAAACTACATGTACTAAGTACAGTCTGTACTAAATACATATTACATTAACAAACAGAGGAAACTGTTATGACATTAAATTTTACACACAAACAAAAGATCAATCTCGATGCTATGAGTGTTGCTGCACATCAACTTAATAAACAGGGATACATTATAAGTCGACCTATAAACGACGCAGAATATGATCTAATAATCGAAGAAAATAGTAAATTGTCCAGAGTATACGTACGAACTAGTTGGGGTTCAAAAAATTATGGACCGATTACTGTAGATTTACGAAAACATTCTAAAAACTATGATTATTTATATGTATGTGGAGATATCTGTGATTATCTTATACCTTCGACACAAACCGTCGACAAATCTACTATTACCTTAGGGAAAAAATATGATATCTATAAATTATCAAATCTTACTATTTTTGAAGAAATTAATTTTTTAGAAAATCGTTTTAAAGAATTAACAGGCCGGACATGGAATTCACATTTAGATATTAATTCAAATAGAAACAATGATATCGAAAATACACACGAACGCCTTTTAGAATTATATGAACAAACATCGTTATTTAAAAACGAAATAATTCTAACATTAAAAACAAATAGTCTTAATGAGGGTGTAATAGTTAAGTCTGATATTATGCCTAAGATAGGATACATCGCAGATGATCTTAGTGGAACTTATTATGTGTACTATTATGATTATACCGGAGCAGATTTTAATGAAGTATTCTCTTTAGATTCTTTAGATACTTTATTTAAAGGCAGATTTAATACCATAGAAGATGTAAAAAAATTCGTGTTTAAAAATAGAAACGAAACAATACCAGAAAGATTTTTACAATAAAATGCCTAAACTTCTTACAGTTGAAGAAATTATTAAAAGAGCAAAATTAGTCCATGGAAATAAATTTGATTATTCATTGATTGAGTATATTAATTCATACACTAAAATTGCTATTATTTGTTATGAACATGGAAAATTCTATCAAAGACCATGTGATCATATAAGAAAAGGTTATGGTTGTCCAGTATGTCGAGGTTATAATTATACAACTGAAAAATTCATAATTGATTCATTGAAGAAACATAATAATTATTACGATTATTCTGAATCAATTTATGTAGGAAAACACACAAAACTCAAGATAATATGTCCAAAACATGGATTATTTGAACAAACCGCTGGTGATCATTTAAGAGGACGTGGATGTAAAATATGTGGACATATAAAAGCATCACATGCTTTTCATCCTAAAGATTACATAACACCTTCTGGTTCTATTTGGAGAATTCAGGGATACGAAAATAAAGCTTTAGATCATTTATTTAAATGTGGATTTAAAGAACATGAAATAATAACCAATGAGGATGACGTTCCATTAATTTCCTATTATTACGACAATAAAACCAGAATATATATTCCAGATATCTTTATTCCTAGATTAAATCAAATTATCGAAGTTAAATCTACGTGGACTTTTATAAAAGAAAAAGACAAAAATCTGGAGAAAAGAAAAGAATGTATCAAACAGGGATATAAATTCAATTTTCTAATATACACAAAAAATGACTAATTGTTTTATCTACTATCTTTGTTCAACATCTAAATCTATTATCAATCAACATTAAAAATCGGCTCGTGTTTTATATCATCCGATGAATTTTTGTATCTTGCATTAAGAAAGTGTTCTAGTGCAACAAAATCCGGTGTTTTGGAATGAATCTCAAGTTCCCATATTCCCGCGGTTGCAATGTTTGCGAAAGGTTTACGAAATAAAAGCCTTTCATATGAAAATAAGGATAGAGGAATCTCAATAGGATCAAATTCATTTTCTTCTGAGCGTGCAAACTCTTCAACAAGAGTTTTTAATGCTGGTAGGTCATTTTTATCTGGTAATATCTGTTTAGCACGATATTCAGTTACTACATTTGCAATTAGGATCAATATTCGCCAGTCAGGAAGTCCTTCATTTCTAAGTTGTTTAACAACCTCTTTGAATGGTTCGTGCGAATTTAACCTATCGAGCGTTTTACAAACTGGTTTAATAGCTTTGTCATATCGTCTAGCAATAAAACACTCTGATTTCTTTAACGTATAGTTTGGAGCTGGATCATCAATCCATGCAAGTTCATTATGAGATGTTGTTGAAAATAAATAATCCTTTCCTAAAGGTTCATACATTGTGCGATCAAATTCTTCAAATGTTGATTTTGGCAAAAATTCGCTAAAAAGTTTAGAATAAGATCTTACATTAAATGTTTTATCGGATAAACCTTCTTCAAATGCTCTATTTAATATTGAATGAAATTTGTCAAATGATAAAACACTTGAATGACCGAGAACTGTTGCAGCAAAAGCAAACACATGACTTTGTAAATTATCTGCATGTTTGGGATTATCAATCCAAATCTGAGGAAAACTTATTTCCCAGAGTGCAGTATTATTATTGGGTTTTTCTTGTATTGATGGTTCGGACTCAGAACAAATTATACAATTAATTTCAATCGTTGTTGGAAGCAAACATAAATCTATTCTAGCAAGATCTACCTGAATAATCTGCAAAATAGCTACAAACTGTTCAGCAATAATAACATCTAAATATTGATTATTAAAAGAAACTTTCCAAGTTATGCCAAGAGCACTCCATTGTATTGTTCTTTTAACTCCAAGATCTTCATATGGTTTGCCACCATTTTCACTTTCGATTGTCTTCATGAATTTATCGAATGTGCAATTTTGCCATACATTCTTTTTGTCTTTAACAATCTTATTCAATTCTTTTCGTAGCTCGTCATCAATAGGCCATTTTTTTATTATCTTCTCAAACGATTTAAATAAAGACATATCGAATTTCTTAGTTATGGTTCTAATAATAGAAGAATGAATGAATGCATATTCCAAATCTTCATGCTTATTGCAATCTAAAGGATCATCATCATACTTATGATGGAGATAAAGAGCAATATCAACAAACTGAAGAAATGAAGCATATTCACCAGCAGCATAACAAAAACTAGCTGACTTAAAAATGGCAACTGGAACGAATTTCTTATGATCATCATCATTATTTTGATAAGCAAGATACGCCGCACCTAGAGCATAATATTTAGCTGCATGGAAGAGACCAAGTCGAGAATACATTTCCGATAAGAGAATCATTGAAAGTATTGATCCCGTAAGTGTTTCTGCCGAAAACCAACTAATCTTGGATTTTTGAAGTTGATAAATACCAGACACATATTTTTCTTTTCTAAAGCAAACCAGAGCTCTATCACGACATTTCTCGGCAGCAACATTGCCGCTTGTTCTTTTTGTAAGAAGTTCATTGATTTTTGAACATAGATCGATAAATTCTTCATTATCATGTTCAAATTCAACAAGCGATGTCAGGCAGTCTGCAAAATTCTCTAAAGGAAAAAGTGATGCTTTTTCTACTAGATTAATCATTCTTGACCAAAAAGAAATGGCTCGCGAAATGTCAAATGGTTTGCACGTCGTTCCGTCTCGATATGGAAGAAGCTCTAAACATCCTCTCTCTTGAAGAAGACTACAACGGAGTCCTGGTTGATCATTAGCATTAGTATTTTTTAAAACAATATCTATTCTACTAATAAGTTGTGTTGTCCAACCAAAAAGAACTGCTGGATCAATATCGAAATGTCCATCTCTATGTGCTGCTGAACAAAAACTCAATAATCTAACTGCATCTTGAAACTCAGAAGTTCCTTCAAGTTGATCAATGCTAGAAAAATAAGAAATCACAAGATCTCGACGATCAGTCAATCTATTTTGACCTCTTAAAGCAATAATACATAGTTCATAGGAAGCACGGCGGCGCAAATCTTCAAGATGATCTTCATTAAGAAAATGCTCCATTTTCTGTATCCAAAAATTCAAGTCTGGCTTTTCGTTTTTATTACAAGCTGCATGACACATACAACGTTTAATCTGCAAAAAATCTGCATGTGAGTATGGAAGGTTTTCAGAATCCCAATATTCTTTTTGTTCGGCATATTTTGGATCTTCGATTTCGAGTCGAGGATACATATCTGCTGGAATATTAAGATATTCTTGAGCTATCCAAAAAACATCTGTATCTACTAAAGCTTCAGATAGAGCTTGTCCGTCAAAGATTTCAAGTTCCGCACCATAGTTTTCACGACAGTATTTCTGTAAGTTATGTCTTCGCCCTACAGGTAAATCTGTTTCGCAAAAATAATAGACCATCTTTATTTTTTCACTTGATCCAAATATTACTCCTAAATCTTTTTTGATTTTCGGCGCAATGCCTTTTTGTAGCGAACAAGCAAACACAATTTTGTCTTTGCCTGCTTTCCCCCCTAAGAAAAGAGTAGAATTAACAATCGGTGTGGAAGACAAATATGAACGATAGTTCTCAAAATCACGACCTTGATCTCCACCACTACTAACCGGTCCTGTAGCCGGAAGAATTCTTTCGCAAAGTTTAAGTCTCGCAAATGCTCGACAAAGATGCTCAAACCGATGAAAATCGTTTTTGGCACCCATTTGTGAAAGTTGGAATCGTATATAGCTTATCAATTCGGAAAATGTTTTATTAGTCATTATTTGTCTTCTTTACTTAATGTCAAAATCTCATAACCATCATTAACAACAGCTACAGTATGTTCGAATTGTGCTCCGAGGGATCTATCGCGCGTAACTACTGTCCATTTGTCAATAAGTGTTTTAGTTTTATACGTTCCAAGATTAAACATTGGCTCCACTGTTATAAACATTCCTGCTTTTAGTATGGGTCCTGTTCCAGCTTTTCCATAAAATGGAACTTGTGGATTGTCATGAAAAATCTTTCCAATACCATGTCCACAATAATCTCTTACAACACCAAGTCGTTTACTCTTTGCTTATGTTTCCATAGCATGTCCAATATCTCCAATGTGAGCGTCGGGCCTGATCTGTTGTATGCCGAGCATCATTGCTTCATATGTTGCTTCTACTAATCGTTTTGCTTTTACGGATGGTTTACCAATATAGAACATCCGACTTGTGTCGCCGTGCCATTCATCTAAGATAACAGTAACGTCAATATTCATAATGTCTCCGTCATGAAGTTTTTTATCACTAGGAATACCATGACAAACTACATGATTGACTGACGTGCAAATGGATTTAGGAAAACCTTTATAGTTTAGTGGGGCAGGAATGGCTCCATTATCGATAATAAAATTATGACATAGTTCGTCGAGATCACCTGTTGTTATTCCTTCTTCGACAAATGGAGTAATATAGTCAAGCGTTTCTGCTCCAAGCTTCCCAGCGCGCCGCATGTATTCGATTTCTTCCATTATGACCACCTTAGTTTAAATGCTATCTGTCCTGCTTCTGTTTTTAAATTAATATCGTTCTCATCGAGCCAGGCTTCTACTTCTCTTATTGGTAATTGATTGCCATTAATATACCATGATTCAGATCCATCTGCGAATTCAAGAGCGGGACCGTCCAGGCGGTGTAGTTTATCATCAACATACCAATATTTTGTTCCATCTCTATACTCGACAGCAGGACCATCTAAACGATGATAATAGTCTCTGCCCATACTTGGCAGATACCAGACTTTGTCTTTATCATGATCCAGGTAGAATTGTGATTGTTCTCTCACTAACTATATCTCCAAAACGTCGTATTTTCTTTATCTTCTAAAATAATACCCATATCCGCCAATTCTTGTCTTACCTCATCGGCTTTTCCAAAATCTTTTGCTATGCGGGCCTTATTCCTTTTACTAATCAGTTTTTTAAGTACCGACATGTCTACCCTTTTTTCTTCAGGAACGCGATCGTTCTCCCAATCTTTACTAGACAATAACCCCATAAGCCATCCAGCAGATTTTAGTTTTCTTGCCGCTTCTTCGTTTCCGTCCAGTGCTTCATTCGCAAGTCTGTCCATATGAACAATAGCTAATGTTGTGTTCAAATCATCCTCCAGAGCTTCAATGATCTCGTTTGGTAGATTTTCTGAAAATACTACACCATCTATTGCTTTATACCACTTATCCAGCTTTTCTTTAGCCAGTCTAACTTCATCGCGAGAAAAATCCAATGGTTGACGATAATGCGCTTTGAGCAAAGTGAGACGAATAGCTTCACCAGGAAACTCCGTTAACAGCTCATTAACGGTAATGAAGTTTCCAGCACTCTTCGCCATTTTCTCGCCATCTACGGTTAAATAACCGTTATGTATCCAGTACTTAGCCAGCTCGTTTCCGTCATGAACGCACATGCTCTGTGAGTTCTCGTTTTCGTGGTGTGGAAAGATAAGATCTTGACCACCACCATGGATATCGATTGTTTCACCAAGATGTTTTTTAATCATTGCCGAGCACTCAATATGCCATCCTGGACGCCCCGAACCCCACGGAGAAATCCAACTCGCTTGTTTTTCTGCGGATGGTTTCCATAAAACGAAATCACCAGGGTTCTTTTTATATGGTGCTGGATCTATCCGAGCACCTATTCTAAGATCATCAAAATCCATACCTGAAACATGTCCAACATTAGGAATAGTTGAGATATCAAAAAGCACATGATCTTCTGCTATATATGCGTGCCCCTTATCGACCAACTTCTGGATCATCTCAATCATAGCCCAAACATGCGCTCTTGCTCTTGGCTCAACTGTTGGCTCCAGTGCGTTTAGTGCTCTCATATCATTGTGATATGCTTTTGTATATATTTTTGTTATCTTATTGATTGTGACATTATCTCTTTTTGCTCTTTCGATAATCTTGTCGTCAATATCTGTTATATTGCGAGCGTAGATTACAGTCTCGTATTTTGTTTTCAAAAGACGATAAAGGATATCAAAAACAACAACAGGTCGAGCATTTCCTATATGAGCATAATCGTATGCGGTAATCCCGCAAACATACATAGTGATCTTATCTTTGTCAATAGGAACAAAGATTTCTTCTTGTTTTGTTTTCGTATTGTAGAGTTTGAGAGACATCTTAAACCTCTATGATTTCATCAAACTCGGAATGACTTGGAGGTATATAAGATCGAATCATATTATTTAAAATGAACTCCGGAACAGATTTTCCAGTTTTAGCAAATCTTTCATTGAGGCGTCTTTCCAATTCATCAGCGGTAACGATAAAAACAATCGCAATCTTTCTGTATTCTTCTGGAAGTTTATTAAGTTTCTTGGCTCGGCTTTTTACAGTAAGATTTGTTTGATCGAGAATGATATCTTTCTTGTCCTTAACCGCTTGTTGAAAGTTTGTGTTAAAGATTGCCTGAACTTTTTTGAAAGGGATATTTTTGAATGCTTGATTATAATCCCAGCCTTTTTCATCGCCCAAACGTTCAAGAATGTCATCTGTGCTCAAAACAACGTAATCGCGATCTGGATTTTGTGCTTTCAACTCATCAATATAAGTTGATTTTCCAGATCCTGGCATACCGATCAACATTATCGCCTGTGGGGTAAACTTATCGTGTCTCATTTAATCCTCGCAATCTGCTTCGTCTGACATCTTCTCTATAACAAGAATAATCTCATCTGCTAAAGAAAGTAGTTCGGTTTTTCTATCCTCGTTTTCACAGCCTGAAGCAACTGATATCACTTTAGCTGTGAGACCATGAATCTTACAAAGATTACTACACATCATTTTTCATCATCCTTATATTGTTTCACAAAGTCTTGTTTGCTTAAATCTTCGTATTGTGGATATTTAAAAGTTTTGGTCTCTAAAAATCCTAGTTGTACTAAACAGTATACACCAACATGCTTATTTGTCGAGCGGCGGAATCTCCAAGAGACCTTCGTTTTTACCGCTAAACTATTCCCCACTGAATAACACCATAAAAAGTTAATACACCATGCGCTAATCCGATCAAAGCAGAAAGACCAGCACCAAAAAGCCAAAGTTTTCCAAATCTATATATGCGACTACTGATATTTTTCATAACGCTTCCTCACTATTTTAGATGTTGGCATATCATTTACATTTTTAACAACTAAATGTCCAAAAAAACTTGTTTTTAGATGTTGGCTTTCCAGCAATTCCCTTACATCACGCAACTTTGTCCCTCTAAAGTCCAAAATTTTATATTTTTTATTGCGTATCTCTTCTAATAATTCTTGCCTTCTCTTTTGAATTTTTTCTGAAATATAATCTAATCGTTCTCTTTTTGCTTTTCGTCGAACCTCTTCTTTAGCTCTTTGTATTGCCCATTGCTCTGCAGCAAATTTTTGTCTCTGTTGTTCGGCAAGAATTTCTCCTATCTCAGCACTAAAAATAAGTTTTGCTTGTAACAAAAGATCTTTAAAAGCATCATTAATAACTGAATGTTTTTTATCTATGATAAGACGCCAAAGCATCACAAATTCTTCAGCATTAATGTCCGCGCGGGCGCCAATAGAAGCGATTTCATTTTCTATTTGTTCTCGCTTCCTTTTCTCTCTCATCTCTTCTTCTCGCTCTCTTTGTCGTCTTCTTCTACTGCTTGAATAATACGACGAAAAACTATTATAAAACATTCTTAATCACTTCTCTGGTTTTCTTGACCACCAACTCCAATAATTTCCTTTATCAATCTCGATAAGATTATTAACAAATTTATTCTTTCTTAATAACGCTTTCATTTTAACATTATTATGTCTGGTTTTGCAAGTGATTTTTTGAGTGGGATAATCAGCGATCATCTTATCCATTAATAGTTGACCATATCCTTTTCTTTGAAAATTGGGTGCTACCCCGAAACCCGCAAAATAAATTTCATCGTTTTCTTTTTGAATGATTTGATAAGTACCAATCCAGTGATCATCTTTATCTTTAAGCACATAGATTTTCAGACCGCGACGAACCCATTTGATATATTCGTCTACAGTTAACTGATCTTCTGGTGGATGTATATGTTGGTCAAAATCAACAAGACGACAAATGTCAAGGAGATCGTGAATAGTGTCCCAATACAATATGAAATACCTTTACAAATAAACAGCAATGCTATTTATTCGTAATCAAGGCGATGCGATGGCTCGTTATGTATGGGACAATAATCTACATGATCATATTCTTTTTCCGAACACCCACACTTATATTTCCAATCTATCTGATCATTTTCAAGATCAACTGTTATTATCTCACCATCGTCGTCTTCAAAAATCCATACTGGCATTCTTATACCTTAACCAATACAATTTCTATACCAGCTTCTTCGAGCATAGCTTTGGAAATCTCTATATCTTCTTTGGATCTGTCGTGATAATCCGACTTGAAAGAGTTTTCGTTGATTACCAATCTTTTTAAACCGGAATTTATGATAGCTCTTGTGCAGGCAGTACAAGCAAAATGTGTCACATATATGGTACATCCTTCGATGGGAATACCTACTCTAGCACAGTGATATATCGCATTCCTTTCCGCATGTTCCGTATATAGATATTTTATCGGGCGTTCTTGTCTTCCTGGAACGTCTTCATCCACACCTCTTGGCATACCATTATAACCAAAAGAGCGCGGAGTACGATCCTCGCCCATAATAACTGCGCCAACTTTTGTTGAATCATCTTTAGACCAGGATGCTACTTCGTGTGCTAGTTTAAGAAAGCGTTTGTCCCACTTATTATTTTTATTCATGCAGTATTTTATTATATTTTACACTAAAAGGCAAATAGAAATAGGGCAGCTACAAAGTAGCCACCCTACTTTTACTAAAGAGACTATTATTTACGATGCATCAACAATAATATCGCTCATATCAAGATCATTGAAGCCTCGTTCAATGGTAACAAGAGTCAAATCAAAGGTTCCATCGCCATTGGTATCGATATTAATATGAGCATCTAGATTACCAGGAGCGCCGGATGATTCGATTTCAATTCGTCCTGCTCGATCAGCACTATCAACACCAAGAGCATCAAATAGGCCATCCAAGTCAAGTGTATCATCATCTGCACCAATATTCCAGTCCTCAATCACGTCTCCAGCGTCAAGAATGCTATTATAAACAAATGTGTCAGATCCTTGGCCTCCACGAAGCTTGTCTGATCCAATACCACCATCGATATGATCGTTGCCATTGTTACCAAAAATCGTGTCATTTCCTTCATTACCTTCAAGACAGTCGTCTCCAGAGTTTCCTTTGATGACGTCATCACCATCTCCACCA
>SDBV01012468.1_pt1 | contig 10887 bp, 13 predicted proteins | sample 2277081 | NCBI WGS metagenome assembly SDBV01 (sample SAMN10402039, study PRJNA504765) | marine sediment metagenome | isolation source: marine sediment core GS10_PC15, 223 cmbsf | place: Arctic Ocean: Southern Knipovich Ridge | collected 2010
TTTTTTGGAGATGGTGTAAATAAATCTGTTAAAAATTCTGTAAATAGCGCAATTGACGATTTAAAAAGCTTTGGAGCAAAAGCGGTTGAAATCTCATTACCACATCTTGAATATACTATTCCCACATATTATTTAATAGCAATGAGCGAAGCAAGTTCTAATTTAGAGAGATATGATGGTTTAAGATATGGAAAGATGACTGAAAACCTAAATGGAGACGTATTTGAGATTTTTAGTAAAACTCGTGGAGAAAAATTTGGTCCTGAAGTAAGGAGAAGAATAATGCTAGGAACATATACTTTATCGGCTGGTTATTATGATATGTTTTATATTAAAGCTCTTAAAGTAAGAACTTTAATAAAGAACGATTTTCAAACAGCTTTTACTAAGTGTGATGCAATTATTTGCCCAACAATGCCGACTACCGCATTCAAAATTGGCGAATTAGTTGACGATCCATTACAGATGTATATGATGGATGTTTTAACTTGTCCTGTAAACCTCGCAGGATTACCTGCCATATCAGTTCCTTGTGGATTTGACGGGAAAGGCTTACCAATAGGGCTTCAATTAATTGGAAATTATTTTGATGAGAAGTCAATTTTAAATTTCGCCTATATTCTTGAACAAAAGCTAAATATATATAGAAAAATGCCCTCACTAAGAAAAGGAGGTAAATTATCTTGAGTAGCAAATATGAGGATGTAATAATTGGCTTGGAAGTTCATATTCAGTTAACAAATCTTAAAACTAAATTATTTTGTAGTTGTAGCACTGATTACAGAGGGAAGGAGCAAAATACACAAGTTTGTCCTATTTGTCTTGGTTTTCCCGGATCACTTCCAGTAGTAAATGAAAAAGCTATTGAATTTGCTACTCGTTTAGCTTTAGCATTAAACAGCAACATTAACGAAACAATTTATTTCTTTAGAAAAAATTATTTTTATCCAGACCTTCCAAAGGGATTTCAAATAAGCCAGTATAATAAGGCAGGTGGAAGAGCTTTTGCCGATGGGGGTAAAATAAACATAAAATTAAACGGAAAAAAAAAAGAATTACAACTAAATCGAGTTCATCTTGAAGAAGACCCCGCACGATTAGTTCATAAAGGAAGTATTGCAACATCTCCATATACTTTAGTTGATTATAATCGTTCAGGAGTTACTCTTATTGAGATTGTATCTGATCCAATTATGAAATCCCCTGAAGAAGCGAGAGAATATTTAAAGCAACTAAAATCTATTGTGCAATATACAGGTATTTCAAATCTTGATTTTGAAGGTTCATGCCGGGTAGACGCAAACATCTCAATAAAAGGTCATGCTCGAAGTGAGGTTAAAAATATTAATAGCTTTAAGGAAGTCGAGAGAGCTCTAAAATGGGAAATTCAGAGACAAAAAAATTTCTTAAAAAGAGGAAAAGAACTGGTACAAGAAACACGCCATTGGGATGATAAACGCAGGATAACGATTTCGCTTAGAACAAAGGAGTTTGAAAAAGATTATCGCTATTTCCCTGAACAGGATTTAGTACCAATTGTAATTGATCAAAACTTTATTGAAAAAGTTAAAAAAAACCTACCAGAAATGCCAAATGCTAGAATGAAACGCTTCCAAGTAGATTATAAATTATCTGAATTTGATTCTGAGATACTAGTCTTGGATAAGGATATAGCGGATTTTTTTGAAGAAGGATTAAGAAATGAAAAGTCTTTTAAAACTAAAGAATATAAACAATTTTGCAATTGGTTGATGGGTGATATCTCACGTTGGTTAAATGATAACAATAAAACCTTAAAAGAAACTAAATTAAAATCAAAAATTTTAGTAGACCTAATTAAACAAATTAACGAGGGTAAAATTACGGGAAAAATCGCTAAAACATTTGTCGGGGAAATGATGAAAGGTACTAAGATCTTAGATATTATGAAAAAGTCAGGGAAAATGAGGATTTCTGATGAAGCTAAGATTACTAAGATCGTTAAAGAGGTATTGAAGGAAAATCCAAAAATAAAGGAAGACTACAAAGGTAATCCTAAAGCATTACAAGCATTAATTGGAAAATGCATGCAAAAAACAAAAGGCCAGTTAGATCCTAAAATAACGAGAGATATAATGTTAAAATACATTTAGATGAAAACAAGTTTGTAGTTCGTGAAACCGAAATTTCACGATAATATTTTTTAATCAATTAAAAAAGTTGAAAAAGAAAAAATTAGGGCTTAATAACCTATAAAAATTCTTCAAGAACTTTAGCTGCTGAGTCTAATTTTAAATTGATAATACCTAATTTAGCATCTACAGTCGTTATAATACATATGATATTACCTTTAACCTCTTGAAATAAGATTTTCCCTTTAACACTTTCGATTATGGCATTTTTGAAGATTCCCTGTTCTAATTCTTTTGTAGCCCTTTGAGAAGCTTTTAATATAAGTGTTACCATAGCCGCGACAGCTTCAGGATCTACCCAACCAGGGAGAGCACTTCCTTTTACTAAACCAAACTTCTCAATTAAGGCAGCACCATGAACACCTCTAATTGCCTTGAGAGATTCAAGGATTTCTGCTAATTTTTCACTCATTTACCTCAATTTTTTTTGTAATTTTAGGATTGTTTCTATATTAAATTGTAAGATTTAATCATATTTAAGTATGAAAATTTTTCAAATTGAAAAGTAAACAATCTGTTCAAAGTCAAAGCTAAAATTTATAGATGTGTTCTGAAAAAAATCAATTTCTTTTTTAATAAAGAGAAAAAAAGATTCTTTTTTGTAAATTATCCATTAAAATGAAGGGATTAGGAATTCTAATAAAGATATTAGACATAATTATAAATATTTTAATAATATTATATTTATAACCCAAATTTTAAATTATTATGGATGTGAAATTTAATGGATGATGAAGTTAAAAAGGCAAAGAAAGTGTTTAAAGCGGCTTGGGATGCGTTAGATGATATTTTTGAAGAGAAGCGCTCTGATACGATTACAGAAAAGGAGAAAAAAGCAAAAAAAGGTAAAGTTGCCTTGGCTAAATTCTCTAAAGGTATGATAGGGAAAACAAATCAAATTAATTTCAGGATTTTAATTGGTCAAGAGAAAGAGCTTGGAGATCATATTTACGAAGCAGTCTATATGAGTGATAAAAAAGAGCCCTACATCTATGATTTTGTTGTAAATAAAGGTAGACCAATTAATAACATTTTAACCAATTTTAAGGATGAAGATTGGAATGGTTATAAAAAAGTAAAAAGGTTCAAATCATTAACGAAGTTTTTAGAACATGCATACAAAGACGGAATTTTTTATGATGGTAAGAAGAAAAAGAAAGAAGATGCTCTAAATATTTTAATAAAAAAAGGACTTACAAGATCATTAGAGGCCATTGGTGAAGATTCAAAAGAAAAACATGGCATTGATAGTGAAACCGCTAAGAAAGTCGCGAAAATAGTGGCAATTGCGGCAGCAACAACTATTATTTCGGCTGTATTAACCCCTGCGGCAGGTGTCGTTGTAGCAGAACTACTTTCTGGAGGGTCAATTTCCGGAGAGGTTCTTGGGACAGCGGGGCAAGCAGGTATAGAAGGTTTAAAAAATGTCGTTGATCCACTGAATATAGCTAAGAAAGTCGCGAAAAAAGTTGTAACTAAAGGAAAATCTTTTGGGAAAGATTAATTGTATTGCCTTAAATTAATTATAATCTTTTTTATAAAATTTATTTTGTTGATTTTATATCAACAAATCAAAGAATAAGAAAATAAAGTAAAAAAATAAATAGATTAATTAATAATTACATCTTGATTAATTGACCTAAGGCATCCATCAGAGATTCCTTTCTTGGTAAACCCTTCATTAATTCGGGTTTTACTCGTTCAGATAATATCTGAGGTGTAAATATCTTACCGTCATTTTTTATTGTATTGAAAGTGTGCCACCCTTGGTATACTGACACAATATCGCCAACGCACCTGAATACTTCTCCACTAATCTTTTTCGCTTGGTCAGATGCTAAAAAAGCGACCATAGGTGCCACATTTGCGGGGTGGAAGATATCAAATCCACTTTCACTTGATTTATTCATTACATCAACCATTTTTGGAGTCGCATCGGTTGTAAGTCGTGTACGAGCCACTGGAACGATACAATTTACTGTTGCATATTTCTTAAGTTCCATTGATGCTATAACCGTGAAGCTAGCAATGGCAGCTTTAGCGGCGCCATAGTTAGATTGTCCCATATTCCCCAGTAAACCGGCATCAGAAGCTGTGTTGATGATTCTGCCGAAATTCTTCATTTTTGGATTAGTTTTACCTTGTTCTCTAAAATAAGATGCAGCATGGCGGGTCATATTAAATGTACCTTTCATGTGTACAGCAATAACTGCATCGAATTCGGCTTCGCTCATGTTGAATATCATTCTGTCCCGTAATATACCGGCATTGTTTACGACAATGTCTAACTTTCCATATTCAGAAATAGCTTGGTCAATCATTGCTTTAGCTTTATTAAAATCAGTCACTGAATCATAATTACCTACTGCTTTAACACCTAATTTTTTACATTCTTCAGCAACTTGGTCGGCAATCTTCGCTTCAGCTCCCGTTCCATCAAAGTGGGCACCAAGATCATTTACAACCAAATTGCATCCTTCTTTTGCCATAATTAGAGCTTCTTCGCGTCCTAAACCTCTACCAGCCCCGGTAATTATGGCAACTTTCCCATCTAACATTCCCATAAATTTCTCACTTTTTCCTTGAATTTTGTTTTAAAATAATTTATTAGAGATAATTTAACTTCATTTCTAACGTTTAAAATTTGACACTCTTATATTTATGATTTCCAATATTAATTATGGTGTATTAATTATAAAGATATATTTACTTACAATTTTTTTTGTGATCATGAAAACAGCTATCACAAAAGCTCTCACCGCATTTTTTACATATAGTAGAGCAGATATCACAAATTTCATTTCTACATTCTTCACAGGAATAAATTTTTCCATCGATATTTTCTCCACAATTCTGGCATATTTCTCCTTCACTCATTTAATTCACCTTATTCACCTTATATTAAAACATGATATTAATTTAAAGTATTTTTAAAAATATTAGATACATAAAAAAAGATTTCTAAATTAGAAATAAAGAACTTTCGCTCTTTTTAGAATGGATATTCATCATTATTTTTAAAAAAAAAAAGGTGACTACGACATAAGCAATCAGATGAGCCAAAATTTAAAACGTAATCTTCTGAAAGGTCAAACAATTCTCGAGCAATAATACATTCTAAGTTTTGTCTGACTGGTATTAAATATAATTTAATTATTTTTGCATTATCATTTTCGAGTAGGTAATCTATATGCCAATGTGTGTTTTTTTGGTTAGACAAGCTCAAATGTCTTTTAACCCTATTTTCCAAAGTTGATGAGCCGTATTTTCCCAGGGCTGAACCAATGTAAAAATAATATCCATTCTTAAAAATGAAATTACCTAGTTTACCTATTTGAATATGGATTTCTTTGTTTAAGAAAATAACTAGAATATAACTTCCGATCAAGAGTAAATTATTTCTGTTTAAGTTCCATGCTTAAAACCATTTTCTAAAATGATTTTTGTTGCAATTTTGGCAACATTTCCTACAAGTTTTGAGCAGTGGTCCACCATTTCGGTTCTGGTTTCTTCATTCAGGTTTCCTAAATCCCAAACATTCCATGTAACACCCATAAGACCTTTTTGAACATCGTGACAGCGACATGAACCATATTCTCGGATAAATAAAGAATGTACATTCTTGACAAGTCCATAACTCTTCATAGATTTATACATATCTTTAAAATCTTTTCGCTCTCTAGGAAACAAATAACCTATTACCAAAGATGCACCGAGCAGTGCCCCACATGATCCATCTCCAGTTAGTCCCAATCCATCAGCTAACCCACTAGCTGCATTAAAAACATCATCGCTCCAAATATCTAAAGCTTCGAAAATAGCTGCGATAACTGTTTGAGCGCAACCAGTACACTCTTTCTCATAATTTATTCCTAGTTTTTCTACTTTTTCTAAAATACCATTATTAGTTACCATTAATTCATCGATCATCTCGTGTAATAATTTATAAAATATATTTAAAATTTTTTATTATTATATTGTATTTGAATAATTATAAAATCCTTTTTTTGTTTTCCTTCCTAATAAGTTTTTATTTACCATTTCATTCAGAAGAGTGCTTGGTTTATATTTATCTCCAAATTCTTTTTCTAAATAATCTCCAATCTTTAGATAAACATCCATTCCTACCAAATCCGATAATTGTAGTGGTCCCATCGGGAAGTTAAATGCTAATTTACACGCTGCGTCAATATCTTCTGTGCTTGCTATTCCCTCCATCTTCATATTGATTGCTTCGTTGCATAGTACATAAATAAGCCTTGAAGTAATAAAACCCGGTGAATCATTCACGACTACGACGGTTTTATCCAAACTTTCCGCAAAATCTTTAGCAATTTTTAAGGTTTGTTCAGAAGTTTTTTTGCCTTTAACTAGTTCTATTAATTTCATAATAGGAGCAGGATTAAAGAAGTGAATAGATATTATTCTATCTTGACTTTTAGATTTTAATGCCATTTCAGTTATACTTAGAGAAGACGTATTAGATGCAAGAATTATATCTTTATCGCATGTCTTATCTAGCTCCGAAAATAATTGCTGTTTTAATGACATGTCTTCAAAAACAGCTTCTATGACCATTTGCACATTTTTAACAGCTTCATCTCTATTTAAGTTTAAATTGATTCGGTTAAGGATTTGCTCTGCCTCGTCTTTCGATATTTTATTTTTGGCAACAAAAAATCTCTCTAAATTCTTTTCGATCTCGTTTTTTGCTTTATTCAATATTTCTTCATTTATATCTACTAAGTTCACACCATATCCGTGAGTAGCTAATAATTGTGCGATTCCTGAACCCATTATACCCGATCCTATTATACAAACATTTTTTATATCCATAAACCTCACTACTTTCTGTATTGATTAAAATCTGGTTTGCGCTTTTCCAAGAATGCATTATTTCCTTCCACCGCTTCTTCGGTTCCGTAGTAGAGAGAAAGACCACCGATGCCTAATTGAGTTATACCTGTTACTCCGTCAGTCTCGGCTAAGAAAGCATATTTCAGTAATTTCAGAGCTGTTGGGCTTTTCTCTAACAGTTCTTGACACCACTGATCTACTTCTTCGTCCAACTTTTCATAGGGCACGACAGCGTTCACAAGTCCCATTTTTAAAGCTTGTATTGCTGTGTATCGACGGCAAAGATACCAAATCTCTTTCGCACGTTTCATCCCTACTGCACGCATTAAGTCTCCTGTTCCGTACCCGGGATCAAAAGAACCCACACGCGGTCCTGCTTGTCCAAGTTGCGCATGCTCTGCCGCAATACTGAGGTCACAATTAACATGCCATACATTACCTCCCCCGATGGCATATCCATTAACCCGGGCAATGACCGGTTTGGGCAATGTACGGATTAGAAACGTCACACGCTGCCAACCTACCTCCAATGGTAGCATATACTCCCCTTTATAGCCTCCTTTCTCACGGGTTTTCTGATCACCACCAGTACAAAACGCTTTTTCTCCAGCACCAGTGAACACCACAACGCCAATTTCATTATCCATACAACGGTTAAAAGCGTCAATTAATTCGTTTACGGTTTGCTGTGTACACGCATTATAACGCTGAGGTCGATTAATAGTTATACGAGCAATTTTATCTTTTTTTTCAAATATTATGTCCTCATAACTCATTTATTTTCAACTCTATATTTTTATGTTAATTTCATTATTAATAGTTGATAACTTAAAATGATTATAAAATATTTAAATCAATCTTTCTTTGTATATTTATGTAAAAAAACTTCTTTGGCACTGTTATTTTTACTAATGTGGTTGTATGGACAACAGAAATATTCAAGATGAAAAGGATTATATTTCAGGACTATTTACTAGAGCAGCTCCTATTTATGACAAAGTAGGTTTTAAATCTTTTTCTTATTTTTTTGGGAAACGTTTAGTTGAACTCATTGAAATTACGGAGAAAGCCAAGGTTCTTGATATTGCTGCAGGTAGAGGTGCATCACTTTTTCCAGCAATAAAAAAAGTTGGTCCCAATGGATCAGTAATCGGTATTGATATAGCGAAAGGAATGGTAAAAGAAACAAATAGTGATATCAGTATGAAGGGATTTTCTAATGCTAAAATGATACATATGGATGCTGAAGACCTGAAATTTGGAGATTATACATTTGATTTTATATTATGTGGACTGAGTATATTCTTTTTTCCTCACTATGAAATTGCTTTAACAGAAGCTTTAAGAGTTTTAAAGCCACAAGGACATATAGGAATTTCTACGTTCTGTCCAGGATATTCATCAGGTTATTCGTTGAAATGGCAGAAAACATTGTTTCTCGGTTATCTAGGAAGAGAATCTATAAAAAATGAAGAATTTTTGATGTTATTGAAGCTAAAAAATGTTGAAAAACCTGAATTTAATACCGCTGAAGGTATGCAAAAAATATTGACGAAAGTAGGATTTAAAGATGTTTTTAGTGTAATAGATGAAAAAGAATTTATATGCAAGCATGATGCAGATTGGTGGAAGTTTTTGTGGTCAACTGGATCGCGAAGCGTTTTGGAAAAAATTTCTCCAGATAATATCGTGAAATTAAAGGAAGCCACTATGAAGAAATTCCATAAATATAGTCATGAGGATGGTTTGCATCAAATAATTAAAGTTCTTTTTACTTTCGGAACAAAATAATTTAAAAAAGTAATTTAAAAAACCATTTTTTGCTTGATTTCGCTTATCATTTTACGTCCATCTTTGTTTATTTCTAACAAAATATCCCGTAAAATTTCATTAATCTCAATCCCTTTTAATTCACATGCAACATACAATAAAGAGAGAATCTCTTTTGAAAGAGTTCTAATAGTTTTTATATCATTGATAGGAATACGAATGCCAAGAGCCTTTAAATCTTGCTGAGTTTCTCTGTCTTGTTGCTGAATAGTGATCATGATATCGTTTTTTCTACCCTTCCAATGTTCTGTTATGGCTCTAATGGATAAAATATATTTCTTAGTGGGGCTTCCAATACCATTTACATTCTTAGCAAAATCTAATGGCTCTGAATTTCCGATAGATTTGAGTCCAAAAGTTCTATTTATTTTATTCGATTTATCAAGTTTTCTATTCATTTTAGATATTTCATCCGTTAGTTGTTCCACTCTTAAGGATAATTTTTCAAATTTTTCAAGAAATACTTCCTTAATTTCTAGATTACTTTCCATAAAAAACTCCTTTAGAAATTTAGTATGATCTTTTTGAACTAATATTTAATAAATCTAATTATTAAAACGTTAATCTATGCAGATTTTTTAATTTATAAAAAAATTTATAAAAAAAAATGGTAAGGATTTTGTTTTTTATTTAGCACCTATCTATCAGAATTGATCATTGTTCTATTCTTTCAATAATATTCATTTTTTACACAGAATTATCGCTTACAAAGTTATCGTCCGTATTTGTCTTACTATTACTATTATTATTCTTGCTATGACTAATAATGCCGTATATCCCTGTTATAAACAGCAATGGGATGAATAATATAAATCCAAAGATAGCACCAAAAGCACTCGCATCTAATCCAGTTGTTTCAGTTGAACCGAACTCGTAAGCTGCCTTAGAAAATATTAGAAATATAAGTATCGCATCAGATTTAATGTATTTTAATTTTTCACCAATAATCTCGGCTCTTTCACCTGTTAATTTTGCGATCGTGTATAGTATAAGAAAAAGATCAAAAATATATAATGCTATTTGCATTGGTAAACCATATTCGTTATCAGAGGAAGTAAAAGTAAAATAAGCATTAAGCATTAAATACAAAGTATAAATAGCAACAAAAATAAAGAATATGCCTAGGGTGGCATTTGCTTGCGTTTAATAGCTTGTAATCCTGCTATAGTAGCAAGAAAAATAACTATCACCGTTAGAATAATAGCAATCACTCCGAGTGCAAACTCGATTTCAGTATTCTGCAATACAATCCCTAATCCCGAGATTGAGAGCATTAAAACTATAGCAATAAAAGTACCTCCCAAAAAAATTATCCATCTTGTAGAATTTTTATGATTTTTCTCGTTCCATTTGACACCATACTGATAACTACTATGCATCAGAAATACAGCAATAATAACCACATATGAAACTACACCTAATAAAAAAAACGCCATAAATAAAAAACCCCCCATGAGTCTTAAAAAAATTAAAAATGTTACTAAAATTGCAATGATAATATATAAAATAATTTGTTTATGAGACAAGTGCTTTAAATCTTAAAAATTAATGCCGCTATGTAAAATACAATGCATACACCCAAAAGGGGTATAAATAAACCTCTTCCAATGTTAGGTAAATTAAAATGAAAGAAGGTAAATCCAATGATTAGCCAGATAACTAGAATGAGGAATAGACGATTTTCTTTGTCAAATAATTTTTTTAAATCAGAAATCATAAAAAGATATTAAAATTTCACATATTTAAAATTTTTTGAAAAGCAAGAGTAAATATTACAATAAAAATAAAGAATAAAAAAAAATTATGATAATTGTTCTCCACATTCAGCACAGAATACTGCGCCCTCCTTGTTAACAGCCCCGCATTTGGAACACAATACTTCTTCTTCGTTAATAACACCCTCTTTTTTAGCCTCTTTTTCTAATTGCTTTATTTCTTTCTTAGTTTCTCTTTCCTCAACAATATTTTTATAATTATAAATCCCATAAAGCCCTATAATTATCAAGAAAGGAATGAATAGGACGTATAT
>SDBV01012469.1_pt1 | contig 10887 bp, 9 predicted proteins | sample 2277081 | NCBI WGS metagenome assembly SDBV01 (sample SAMN10402039, study PRJNA504765) | marine sediment metagenome | isolation source: marine sediment core GS10_PC15, 223 cmbsf | place: Arctic Ocean: Southern Knipovich Ridge | collected 2010
TCCTTGGAGTATTGGTAAGAGTGAGAATACTCCTACTATAGATAGGTTGTATAAGGGATGGGCAAATTCAGTACAGTTATACGAAAATAATGCCATGAGTATGGTGCCTAAATACTTTATACAAGTAATTGATTTTTTGTATGGGAGAACAGCTGGTGGGAAAAGTACCTACCTGGAAGTTTTGGTGAAATTTATTGGGGCTTCTAATGTTGGAGTGATTAATATTAGGAAGTTGTTGAATGGTGATAGATTTGCTGCCTATGCCGGGAAAGTTTTGCTTTTTATGTCAGATAGCACGAACGCGGAAAGCCCGGGCTATACTGAGCCGGAAAAATCAGTAGGGGTATCCCTGCGAGATTTGATATCTCGGGCCAATCAAAGAGTCGTCGTGGCGTCATTTGCGTCGCACATACATCGAATACAGCAAGTGATCGACGCTGCTGTCGTTTGTGGGAGAAAAGTCGCGGTTTGCGGTAGGAGCATGGTTAACAATGTCGGCATAGCTTCTGAGCTTGGCTATCTAAAAATACCGAAGGGCTCGATCGTTGAGTTATCTGAAGCTAAAAAGATGAAGCCGAGCAAAGTATTGATTATGTCGACGGGGAGTCAGGGCGAGCCAATGTCGGCTCTTTCCAGAATGGCGGGAAAAACTCACAGGCAAGTTGAAATTACCCCCGGGGACACGGTTATTATCTCTGCCAATCCGGTGCCGGGAAATGAAAAATCTGTCAGTCGCATAATTGACCTGTTGTTCAAGGCTGGTGCCGATGTTTACTACAAATCTGTTTCAGATGTTCATGTGTCCGGTCACGCCGCGCAAGAAGAGCTTTTAATGATGTTGAATCTGATCAGACCTAAGTTTTTTATGCCTATTCACGGGGAATATCGTCATTTAAAGTATCATGCGCTTTTGGCTAAAAAGATCGGGATGTCTCCAAAGAACATTTTAGTTGCCGAAAATGGTGACGTTTTAGGTTTTGATGGAAATAGCGTTAGGATTACACACAAGATACCAGCGGGAATGACTTTTGTCGACGGTCTGGGGGTTGGCGATATCGGTGATGCCGTTATAAGAGATCGCCAACTGTTGGCCAGGGATGGAATATGCATTGTTGTTGTAATAGTCAACACCCACACAAAACAAGTTGTTGGAAGACCTGAGATCAACAGCAAGGGATTTACTGAGACAGAAGAGGCGTCAAAGTTAATTGATGACGCTAAGACGGTAGTTCTGGAAACCATTGAGCGCGAGCTGAATATTAAAGTATTTGACCAAGTAATATTGCGTAACGAAGTCAGAAGAACATTATCAAAGTATTTCTACGACAAAACAAAAAGACGGCCGATTATTATTCCGACTATTGTTGAGATATGAGATGTTGGGAACGGATTCTTAAGTTTCGTCTGTATCGCTGACCGTCTCGGTTGTGGTGGTGGAATCCTCAGACGGAGCGGGTTCTTCCGGCGGTGGCGCGGGGCCGACCTTTATTATCTCTTGCCGCGGGGTATAACGGCTCACTATTGTTTCTTCAAACAACTTCTTGCCTTTTTTCATAACTTTTCTAATAACACTCACTGTTCTTCCGGGTATGCCGCTTTGGTCAACCACCCTAGCGCCGGGAGGTAGCGAAGTGTCGGTCTCGGTTTTTGAAGAGTAAGACGTCACATTGTAAATTTGCGGATCACCAAAAGTATTTTCTCTGCCCGAATCTGGTCCATAGATTTTGAAGCCCACAGCGTTGCTAAGAATAAACTTCTTTATCAGTAACGTCCCATTGGTGTCATTCTTAAACTTGAAATCCAATTGCCCGTCTACAACAGTGGCGTCTCTGCCGGTAGGGTAAGTGCTGATAAAGAATGAATGTACGGATCTTTCCACAGTGGTCAGCCCGCTGATCATGGCCGCGTTGTAAAGGGTGGTCGCGACTTGGCAGATCCCACCCCCGATGCCAGGCACAAGACGTCCGCCTCGAATTTCGGGGGCATTAAAGAAACCATTATCGCTAGTGCGTTTTCCGACGGTCTCGTTGAATGAAAAATTCTCCCCGGGCCCAACATACGTACCGTCGATCTTGCTCATCGCCAATTCAATATTTTTTCTACGCCCCGACATAGTGGGACTAAGTGACGTTGAGAACTCAGCTAATTGCTTTTCGATTCGCAACTTCTTTATGTCTTTTGTGGTTTTATCGGGATTCGAGGTCTTAACAGCCAATTCTATTTTCTTAGATTTTTTATAAAACCCGTATCTGAATCTGGCTAATGATTTCGCGAACAGCAACCTCCGGCCCTCTTGGTGTGGCTCGATTGAGACATTTTTTTGGTCGATCAAGAGTTTAGCGTCTATTGGGGGCTGCTCAATAATCTTGGCAGCTCTCTTCAGCGCGGCACGAGTCTTTTTTGTATCTGAAGTCCAGGTGACTTGAATTCGGAAACCGGATGTGAGGGCATAATATCTTTGCCGGGAATCCTCAAAAAGCCCTCCGTTCCTGCCGACCGCAAAAGCCTTATTAGCGCTCCGCTTCGCTCTGACCTTGGCTCCAATATCATTAAGGTCAACGGTCTGTTTTATGTCTTTGTAGACGAGTTTTAAATCGCCTTGAGGTTTAAATGTCTTTTTTACACGACGAGTAGCCGCGTCTACTGTTAATCCGCCGACATCTAATGACTCTATCTTTACGCCCGGCAATATTCGGTCACGATAGATAAAACCATACACGCCTGTTGTTCCAAATAAGGAAAACAATATCGTAGAAATTATTACAAGAGCTATCTTAATTCGTTTCGACTTCATGATCTGCATATTTACAACAGCTATTATATACAAGAAAACGAAATAATAGAATACACAAAAGTCCGTTTGGTCATTGATTAGTTTGGCAAGGTGTTGGAAGATAATCCCATGGAGATTAGGGAAAAGCTTGAGAAAATAAAGAAGATTGAATCTGAAGCTAGAGCCATAGTTGACGAGGCACGAGTAGAGGCCTCTGAAATATTGTCTAAGGCTGCAGGCGAAGGTGAAGAACTTAGAGCCCGAAACGAGCGCAAGGTGGCGGTGAAACTCGAAAAAGACAGCTTGCGTGAAGCAGAAAAAATTAGCAAAGAGACAGCCAAAATAGTTGAAGATAACGAAAAGACAATAAAAAAGCTACAAAAAGACTCAAAAGAGGGTATTAAGAAAGCCGTTACCCAGATAGCGAAACGAATAAAGGAAGAGTTGAAAGGTTAGTTTTGTCGGTCCTTAGAATGAAAAAAGTGTTCGTTATCGCCCATCGACACGATCAGACAGCAATTGCTGACGAGCTTCAAGAGGCCGGACTAATTGAAATATCAGAGATTGGCGATGAAGAGGACGTCTCCAGGAAGAGCGAGGAGAAACTTTATACTTGCCGGGCTGATCAATTAGGACTTGAAGTTACAAAAGTTGAATATGTGACATCGTTTTTAAGGCGAGCAAAACCACCTAAAAGCGGCATGATCAGCGGTCTTGTGAAAGATCGGCCAGTGGTCAGCCAGAATCAGTTTAACAATATCGATAAAAAACTTGATTTTGAATCCCTTTACAAACAATGCGAAGATCTAGACGCTCGTCTATCCACTCTCCAAAGAGAAGAGCAAGAGCTCTCTGTTAAACGAGAGAGCTTGAGCCCATGGCAAAGTATGAAAATTCGTTTTGATCAAATTAAGCCTTCGAAGTATTTTGAATTAGTAATTGGTCAAATAAAGTTCGAGTCCGTTGAAAAACTGATAGAAATTCTAGACAAAGAGCATCCAGAAACTGATCTCTCAGTGATTAGTAAGAAGAATCAAATAACAAGTGTGGCGATTTTCTTCTTTACACCTCACCGCGGTGCCATCGAAAGATTATTGGCTAACAACGGATTTGAAAGAGTCGTCTTTCAAGATTTAAAGATGACCGCGGCAGAAGAGACGGCGAGTATTGACGAGCGGATCCAAACAGTTAAAGAGCGCGTTTTGGTCCTGAAAAATGAAGTCTTGGAGTTAACTAAATACTCTCGAGACGCAGCCATATTGGCAGACTGGCTAAAAGGCCGGCAAGCACGATATATCGCTCAATCGAAGTTCGGACAGACTGATTCAACTTTTGTTCTTCAGGGATGGATAGAGGAGCGAAAAGAAGATGTGCTTGCAAAGTTGCTAAAAGGTCACGAGGCGATCGTAGATTTTAGCTTCGCTGATCCTGAGGTCAACGACAGGGTTCCAGTTTTGCTTCGGAATCATCGGTGGATCCGCCCATTCGAGACGTTGACCCGCCTTTATGGAATGCCTAACTACAACGAACTCGATCCAACTCCAATAATGGCGGTTTTTTTCTTTTTGTTTTTTGGAATGTCCCTTGGTGATTTTGGTTATGGATTTGTTCTGACGGCTTTTTGTTTATGGTTGAAAAAACGATTAGTCATAACCGACGCAGGTAGGGAGTGGTTAACCCTGTTTGCGCTGGGCGGGGTGTCCTCAGGCATAGTTGGAGTTCTAACCGGCGGGTATTTTGGGCTCAATGCAGAGTCGCTACCTGGAGCATTGCAGGGAATAATGGTCATCAATCCTCTTGAACAAGCGTTTGTATTTTTAATGATAACATGGGGGCTAGGCGTAATTCATTTGATGGCGGGATTAAGTATTGAGTTTTGGGATAGCTGGCGAAGACGACAATTCGCTGACGCTATTTATATGACGTTAGGAAAGATGGCAATATTGATTTTCGCGACAGTGGCAGGTTCAGGATGGTTTGCTTTGACCGTGTTTGAAAAGCAGAGCGCTTTTTATGTGGGCCTGACGTCAATCGGTGTTTCAGGTTTAGGTCTATCAAGTTTAGTATTTGCGGTGTTCAGCGGCGGGGCCTTTGCTCTATACCTCAAAACAATTGCGCGCACGGTCGGAAGACGTTTTGAGAAACTTAAGGTTGAGTCCGAAGATATTATTGGCGCGATTATATTATTAACATTTCTTGTTTTGCTGGCTGTCGGCATGAGCGAGACGGTTTGGGGGCTGGCAGCCGCGGCTCTCCTATTTGTCGGGGCATTCGTCAACAAACCCGCGCGTCAACTACTTATCAGTCTTTTTTCAGGTCTTTATAACTTATATGGAATGACCACATATATAGGAGACGTTCTTTCCTACAGCCGCTTAATGGCTCTCGGCTTGGCTACTTTCCTGATAGGGTTTGCTATCAACACTATAGCGAGTCTAGTTGTGGGATATTCGCCCTGGGGCTTGCCGATCGGCATTTTACTTGCTCTAGTCATTGCTATTCCTTTTCATATTTTTAATATAGTCATAAATCTGCTTGGTGCTTTTGTGCATCCGTTGCGCCTGCAGTTTGTAGAGTTCTTTGGCAAATTTTATGAAAACGGCGGCCGTGCTTTTAAACCGCTTTCATTTGAGTCAGACAATTTGATCTTTAAGGAGGAGTGAGTTTTAAGTGGAAAAGTTTATTTTTTTTACGGGTATGCATTGGGCGCTTTTTGGTGCGGGCTTAGCCTTTATCGGAGGCGCTGTAGGTTCGGCAATCGGCATAACCTATGTAGCGAATGTCGGCGCGGGTGTGTTGAGTGAAGACCCGGAGAAGTTTGGTCGTATCTTACCACTAGTGGCGATGCCTGGCAGTCAGGGTATTTACGGATTTATAACTGCCGTTTTGGTTTGGGTCTTTTTTCTACAGGACCCGGAATCACTGGTTAACGCGAACGTCGGCTTCGAAATCTTTTTGGCGTGCCTGCCGGTCGCGGTGGCGTGTTTGTTTTCTGGACTTTACCAGGGTAAAACAGGTACAGGAGCGGCCGGCTTAATAGCGAAGCAAGCCGAAGCCGGTGGTAGGGCCATTATATTTCCCGCGCTGGTCGAGACATACGCGATTTTGTCGTTGGTTATCTGCATCTTGTTGTTGCTGAACATTCGGGGATAGGAAAAGCTCATGCCGCTAGAAATAATCGGTGCGCGAATCTTGACAGATGCGCAAGCCGAATACGAAAAGATTATTAATAACGCAAAAGAAGCCGCTCTTGAGATCGTTGATCAGGCGAGGTGGAAAGCGGAAGCCTACTCAAACAACATGTCGGAAAAGAGTCAACAAGAGCACACCAGACTTTTAAGGGAAAATGTAGCCACAGCGCGGCTAAAGGCGAGGGATAAAGTTGTTGGCACCAAACAACAACTTATCGATGAAGCTTTTGAAAAAGCAGAGGTTCTCTTAGACAAAATGGATGACCAAGAGTATGCGCAGTTAGTGGCCGGCCGCCTGGCCAAGGAATCCTCCGATGGGGGCGACGTCGTTTTAGATCAGGCGTTTGAATCGTTAAACGGACAAATAGTCAAAGAAGCGAATGATCTGCTAAAAAAGAGCGGCCGAAAGCCGGTCAAGCTCTCGACCGAGAAAAGAAATATCGGTCGCGGCTTTATCTTGGCACACGAAAAGATTGAGCGGAACTATGTTTTTAGCCGGCTATTTAAAGTCGCCCGCGATACTTATGAAACAGCTGTCGCAAAAACTATCTTTGAAGGTCAAGAATAGGTGTCATAAATTAGAGCAAAAATTATTACATATGGTTTTGCTTTTGGGCGGGTCAAGGTCTTGGAGACCAAGCTCATTAATAACGCACGTCTAAATAGGCTAATTGATGCCGAAAATCTTGAGGAAGCGCACCATGTCTTGGGAGAGACTGATTTAGGCCCTGATCTTAGGGGCAGCTCTAGCCTGGAGGAGATTGAGGTTGCTTTGGAAAAAAAGACAGCCGGTCTCGTGAAGCTGTTAAAGGAATCAAGAGTGCCGACGGCGATGTGCAGATATTTCCAGAGTCATTTTGACATAATAAACTTGCGGATACTATTAAAGAGCGGGTTCGGTCAAGAGCTGCCGGTGGACCTATCGACCTTTGGTGAGGTGCCGGTGGACAGGATTCGCCTTTTGGTGAAAGAAGGGGCATATTCGGGCCTCCCGGACTATCTTGAGGCCGCGGCCGATGAGACACTCGTTAAGTATCAGGTGAATTCGGATTTTTCTGTGATCGACTCTACACTTGACAAACATTACTTTTGGAACCTGGTTGATCTTACTGAAAAGTTACGCTCGACATGGATTGAAGAATACACTCGACTAATTATTGACCTGGCTAACGGGCGCATGTCCTTAAGGAGTCGTCAAAAGAATATTTCGCCCGGCGAACTTGAGGGAGCGCTACTGAAGGGCGGTCGGGTCAGAAATGATGTTTGGTTGGCGCTATTTAGCGAATCTGAAAATATGAATGAAGCCCTAAAAAGCATACCGAGCGCTACCTTGCGCGATGGGCTGATCGAATGGCTTGAAAAGAAGAGACCCGTGGGTGAATTCGATCTTTTTGCCAACAAGATTGTGCTGGATTATTTGAATACTTCAAGGAGATTCGGCGTCGGTCCGGAAGTCGTGTTCTCGTATATTCTTGCCAAAGGCCATGAGATAAAAATGGTGCGCCTAATTATGGCCGGGCTAATCGGGGAACTTCCACCGGAGAGAATAAGAGAGCGAGTGAGCGCCGTGAATGAGTAAGATAGCGGTAATCGGCGATGCCACATCGGTTCTAGGTTTTAAACCCCTCGGGATCGATGCTTACAGGGTGATCGACCCTGGTGATGTTATCGAGCTATGGCCAACTGTTATTTCTTTAGATTATGCTGTCATCATGATGACGGAGAAGGTTTTTGAAGCCGCGCGAGATTTAGTTGAGGATCTTGAGTCCCGAGTTACTCCCGCAATCCTGGCGATTCCGTCAACCAGGGGGTCGAGCGGGGCTGGAAAAGAATATATCACAGCGTTAATGGAAAAAGCTGTTGGCACAAGCATGAAAGGAAAGGGCTTATAGATTGGTAAAGGGTGAAATTGTTAGAGTAGCCGGACCCTTAGTGGTCGCTAGCGGCTTAAAAGACGCCAAAATGTATGACGTTGTAAAAGTCGGTTCCGAGCGACTAATGGGAGAGATAATCGAGCTCCGCGGGGGCTTGGCTTCTATTCAAGTTTATGAAGAAACTGCGGGCTTGGGGCCGGGCGACGAAGTGTTTGCGACTGGAGAGCCGCTCAGTCTCGAGCTTGGTCCGGGATTGCTCAGTTCAATTTACGACGGCGTGCAAAGACCGCTGGCGGTTCTGGCCGAAAAAAGCGGCAGCTTTATGAAGCGAGGCATTGAAGCACCTGGCTTAAATAGAACTAAGAAATGGGCTTTTGAGCCTTCCAAAAAAGTAGGAGATCAAGTTTCGCCGGGAGACATCATAGGTGTCGTCCAGGAGACCAGCATTATTGTTCATAAAATTATGATTCCCCAAGACGTTGAGGGTCGCATAAGCGAGATCAGACAAGGTGATTTCACTGTTGAGGAAGGCGTCGCGGTAATTGAAATGGCCGATGGCTCAAGCGCGCCTGTCCAGATGATGCAACGGTGGCCGGTAAGAATCGGTCGCCCGTACGCCGCTAAAAGGAATCCAAGCGAACCGTTAATAACTGGCCAAAGGGTAATCGATACACTTTTCCCCATCGCAAAAGGTGGAACTGCTTGTGTGCCGGGCCCATTTGGATCCGGAAAAACCGTCATTCAACATCAATTAGCTAAGTGGGCGGATGCTGAAGTGATTATCTTTATCGGTTGCGGTGAGCGAGGCAATGAGATGACCGATGTTTTGCTGGAATTTCCAGAATTAATAGACCCGCATAGCGGCAAGCCCCTAATGGAAAGAACAGTGCTTATCGCCAATACGTCAAATATGCCGGTTGCGGCTAGGGAGGCGTCAATTTATACGGGTATTACCATTGCCGAGTATTTTCGGGATATGGGATATAACGTCGCTCTTCAAGCCGACTCAACCTCAAGATGGGCGGAGGCCTTAAGAGAAATGTCCGGACGTCTAGAGGAGATGCCCGGTGAGGAAGGTTATCCAGCCTACTTAAGCTCGCGCTTAGCCGCATTCTATGAGCGAGCTGGTGTGGTCACCGCGTTAGGAGAGCCTGAGAGGCAGGGGAGTATCACAGCCATAGGATCGGTGTCGCCGCCAGGCGGAGATCTTTCTGAGCCGGTTGTGCAATCAACTCTCCGGGTTGTCAAAGTTTTTTGGGGCCTGGAAGACAAGTTGGCGTATGAGAGGCACTTTCCTGCGATCAACTGGTTGGTAAGCTACTCTCTTTATGCCGAGAAACTCGAGGAATGGTGGGACGAGGAGATTGACAAGAATTTTAGCGCCGAAAGGCGTGAAGCTTTAAAGTTGCTCCAGATTGAATCAGAGCTGCGCGAGATCGTCAGGCTTATTGGAGTGGAAGCGCTATCTCCAAATGAGAGATTGATATTAGAAACAGCTAGGTCGATCCGGGAAGACTTTCTCCAGCAAAATGCTTTTTTTGACCTCGACACATACACGTCTCCAAAGAGACAATTTCTATTGCTCGACTTAATAATTACCTGGCATACGCTGGCGCTTGAAGCAGTTGAGAACGGGATGTCGCTGGAAAAGATTGTCACCTCGCCGGTGAGAGAGAAGATTGCTCGAGCCAAACTATTGACTGATAATGAAATAGAAGAGTTTGCGCAAATAAAAGAGGCGATAATCGCAGACCTTGAAGTAAGCGAAACGGTAGTCGAATTATGATAGCAGGGAAGTAATGGCAAAAGAATATCTGACAATTAAAGATGTAATCGGTCCGCTTTTGTTTGTCGAAAAAGTGGTCGACGTAAAATACGCTGAATTAGTTGAGCTGGAGTTTCCGAGTGGTAAGCGGGGTCGCGGACAAGTACTTGATATATCGAACGACGTCGCGGTTGTTCAGTCTTTTGAGAGTACCCAAGGGTTAAATACGACGCAGACCAGAGTTAAATTTATTGGACGCGGTCTGGAACTTGATGTTTCCAAAGACATGTTAGGTCGAGTTTTTAACGGTCTTGGAACCCCGATAGACGGCGGACCAAAAATCTTGCCTGAGAAACGATTGGACATTAACGGCGAAGCCATTAACCCTGTCGAGCGGGATTATCCATCCGATTTTATTGAGACCGGTATTTCAGCGATCGATGGTATGAATCCGCTTGTCCGAGGACAGAAGCTACCTATTTTTTCAGGCTCTGGCTTGCCTCATTCCAAACGTGCCGCCCAGATAGCACGTGAAAGCCGTGTTTTGGGTAGCGATAAGGAATTTGCGGTGGTCTTCGCGGCCTTGGGCATCACATTTGAAGAGGCCAATTTCTTTATCGATCAGTTTCGAAGCACCGCGGCAATCGAACGGGCGGTTTTATTTGTAAATTTGGCCGACGATCCACCTGTTGAGCGCCTGGCAACGCCGCGCATGGCTTTAACGGCTGCCGAATATCTAGCTTTTGACCTGGGCATGCATGTCCTTGTCATCATGACTGATATGACTTATTACTGTGAAGCTTTGAGAGAAGTTTCTTCAGCGAGAAAAGAAGTGCCGGGGAGAAGGGGCTATCCCGGATATCTTTATACAGATTTAGCCACCATGTATGAACGGGCGGGACGCATCAAAGGCAAACCCGGCTCCATTACGCAGATTCCGGTTTTGACCATGCCTGACGACGACAAGACTCATCCGATACCTGATTTGACCGGGTATATCACTGAAGGCCAGATTATCTTGAGTCGAGATATTCACCGCCGAAATATATATCCCCCAATTGATGTTATGCCGTCTTTGTCGCGTCTGAAAGAGAAGGGTATTGGTGAGAGTAAGACGAGGGAAGACCATTCCAGTTTATCAAATCATATTTTTGCAGCTTACGCTCGAGGTAAAGCGGGAGAGGAGCTTTCAATTAGTCTGGTTTAGTACGATTTTAGCGCTTTATATCAGACAAGTCTTAACACTGCCTATAAGCCTGAGTCCGAGTCTGTTAAATCGGAAGA
>SDBV01012470.1_pt1 | contig 10887 bp, 12 predicted proteins | sample 2277081 | NCBI WGS metagenome assembly SDBV01 (sample SAMN10402039, study PRJNA504765) | marine sediment metagenome | isolation source: marine sediment core GS10_PC15, 223 cmbsf | place: Arctic Ocean: Southern Knipovich Ridge | collected 2010
AAGTTGGGGTTCTGTAGGGGGGATATGGCAGAAAGTGAGCAGGAATCTTATTCTAAAGCTAATTATAATATATCTTACTTTATGGAAAATTATCTTAATTTCTATCCGAGAAAGCATGACCAAATGCAGGTCTTGGATGCTTTGAAGCAGGGAGCAAAAAGGGTATTGATCTGCAAAGGCAGAAGATGGGGTGGGACTGATTTGACAAGTGCAATTGGGCTTACTCTTTCCGCACAAAATGCTGGGTTCCGGACAGGAGTTTTTGGCCCAGGATGGGATGAGCTGGATATCTGGTTTGGTGATCATCTCTACCCACATCTTGAACGCTCAAGAATCCAGGGAAGTATTGTTGAAGAGTTGAAAAGAAGCATTAAGTTTTCAAATGGTTCTAAGATTATTGGCAAAATATGCAGCCCGACATCTCATGGAAAAAGGGGAAGAGGTTTTGATTTGCTGATTTTTACAGAAGCAGCTTTTATAATGGATACTGAGATGCATATTGTAAGGCTGGGAAAATTAGATAATCCAAATGCTATTGAGATTCAGGAGAGCTCTCCAAATGGGATGAATCATTTCAACACTTCGTTTAATGACCCTGATTTTGTAAGCTTCCAGTTTCCTTCTATCCTGAATCCGAAGGTTTCCAAAACCGAACTCGCTAAGGAGCGGGGGAAGATGACGAAGCTCGAGGCCTCCCAGGAGCTCGATGCTGAGTTTATAGATGACAGCACAGCGCCGTTTCCTCAGAAGCTTATTGATCTCGCAATCGAGACGAGTGGAATAGAGGATTGGTGGCAGGAAAAACAGAAGGATGGCTATTATATAGCAGGCCTTGACCTGGGAAGAAAAAGAGATAAGTCTGTTTTGTTTATCTGGAAGGTTGAAAAAGATGGCAACCTCCAGGGCGTTCTGATTAAGCAGCATGACTATGACCCGGATGATCCAAGGTTTTGGTCTAAGGTTATTGATAGTGCTGAATATTTATGCAAACAGTTCAAAGTTCAGATTCTTAATGTTGATTGCACAGGCCTGGGAGATAAGGTTGTTATTGATATGAAAACGCAGTTTGCTGATAATGGAATACTTACCAGGGTAAATGGTTTTAATTTCACGTATGCCTCTAAAAATAAGTGGGAAGGCCTGATGAATCAGTTCAGTTTAAAGTTCGAGCGGTACAAAGTGCACTTCCCATTTGATATGGAATTTGTCAAGCAGCTTAAGTTGATCAGGTTTAACTCTGAGAAGGCCTTATTTGAAAGTATTGGTAAGTCGCCAGACCGTGTTATGGCTGCTGCCCTGGGTGCATTGGCCACTCCAATGATGTCAGGTATTTCTTATTCTAAATCTAATGAGCCTGAAAAAGAGCTGCCTGGCTCTGAAGAGCAAACTGTTGTTTCTTACGCAGGTATAACCTGAAATTAGCAAAAGTATTTTATAGTAATACCTCAAATTATAGAATATGGCAGGTTCAAAGAGCACCAAGACAGTTGCTAAACCAAATTTCTTCAATCGATTTCTCGCAAACTTACAGGCTAATAAAGAAAAAGAAAATGCCCTAACAGAATATTCTGTTGCTGCGGATGATCTCTCTGAGATTGCTTTTACTGATACTGTACAGTTCCAGACTGCCGAAGGCAAGAAACGCCTGGAAATTCTTTATAGAAATAACTGGGCTGTCAAGAAATGTATTAACACCAGGGCGAACATGATGTCTTTCAGAGGATTGAAGATTGTCTACAAATCAGACAAAGCTAAAAAAGTTACTAATAATTTTTTAAAAAAAATGCATCCAACCAGGCCCATGCTCGCTTTACAGCAAAGCTTCAGAAACAGGTCAATCAACACTGATATCTTTGGAAATGCTATGGATGAATTATTGTATTCGCCCGCAGGAACTCCGGCAAAACCTGCTGACCCTAAAGATGCAAAATCACTTGACGGGTTTACTGTAGTGCATCCCATTAATATTGATCTCCAGCGCAGCGCAGGAGATGATAAAATTTTGTTTGATGATACCGGCAGGGTTCCTAAAGGATGGATTTTCAAAAGGGACCCGGAAGGTGATTATACAGGGGGTACAAAATTACCGCTTGGAAGAATTGGCCATATGATATATAATAAGATAGGTGATGAAATTTTTGGGATGAGCTCGATTGAACCTGTGTTTAAAACAGCAGAGAGGCATTTGAAAGTTGAGGAAGGCATTGCTCATGGCGTTATTACTTATGGCAATCCAACAAGGGATTTTATTGTTGGAGACGAATCACATCCTGCAACTAAGACTATGCTGGATAATGTTGCAGAACAAGTCAAGGGATTTAATTTTAAATCTGAGTACGTGCATCCCCCCCATATTAGGATTGGGCAGATTGAATCATTCTCTTTAGGAAAGATTCCAAATTATATTACTCCTTTTATCTCTGCAATAGCAGGGAACTTTGAAGTTCCTTTTTTTGTTCTTACTGGCCAGGGCGAAGGCGCTAACAAGGCAACTGCCCAGGTAATCGTTGATTTCGTTTACCAGACAATAGAGCCTTTGCAGCAGACCCAGGCAATGTATTTTGAAGAACAAATATTAGCGCCCCTGATGAAGCTGAATAACATTGAGGAAATTCCAACAATCGAATGGAATGAGATTCTGCCTAAGAATATTAAGGATTACGCTAATGTTGTTAAGGTACTGTCTGAATCTTTGATTGGAGGTAAACAGATTATTACGTTTGAAGAAGCCAGGGAATTATCAGGCCTTGGGAAATCTGTAACTTTTAAAAAAGGTACTGGTGCTGAGCTAGGGAACAAAAGAGAAACAGCAAACCTTTTATTGAAGAAGAAGAAATAACGAGGGAAAAAGTGGAATGTATATTAAAAACATCTAATCTGTTAAAAAACAAATCAAACTACAACCCTTCTGATTTAGATACAAAAGTCCTCGTTGATGACCATAACCATGCTCATGCCTTGTGGAGCTCGATTCGAGCAGGCACCAAGATTAAAGGATGGTCTAAAGAAGAGGTATATAATGTTCATGAGTTAATCGTGAAGGAAATGATAAGAAGAGGGTTAAAACATAAGACCCCTCTACTTCTTTCCTCTAGATTCAAGCCTGCTGGAAAACCAAAAGGGTTCTATATTGAACAACCTCCTGCAGCTCCAAAGCCTGTTAAACCATATATCCAGCTCACTGATCCTCAGAAGGCCCTCATTATGTACAGGACTAAAGTGAGCACTGAAATGTCTTTATCTACAATTGCTTCTGAGGTAGGGTGTTCTAAACCCGCTGTTATTTATTGGCAAAATAAGCTGGGACTGAGATGAATAAACTAGAAACATTTTTGCAGAGCAATCCTTATTTCCAGCCAGGAGAGAAAGTGTTTTTACAATCTTTGGTTAGGGGACTTCCTGCTAATCCTCTGGTTCTTGAGATTGGAACTTTTAAAGGATGGTCTGCTATTACTATGGGTTTGGTCAGAAGAGATGTTAAAATAATAACTATAGATAATCATTTTGGAATTCCAGAGGATGGCTTAACTTCTTCTTCAATTGAAGTTCATAAAAATATTCGAGAATCAAATTGTTCGGGTAGAATTATACATTTGCAGTTAAGCTCTTCAGAATATATTAATAAGAATAACTCAAAATTTGATTTAATTTTTATAGATGGTGATCATACTTTTGAGGGAGTTAAGCATGATTTTGAAAAGTTTCTCCCCTATGTCAAGAAGTTAGGAATTATTTTATTCCACGATTTCCATCAGGAGGATGGGGTTACAAGATTTTGTAACACGTTACGCTACACTAATTGTGAGAGGCTTAGGTCAATGCTGGCAATAAGGAAGTGTGATTTATGTTAGTTTCAGTTAATCTTTCTTTATCGGTTCTTTGCAATGCCCGCTGTGTTTACTGCCCTTCTGATAGGGGTGAGAATCTTAAGAAAAAGATTATGCCTATTTCTCTTATCCACAAAATTACTGCAGAGCTCACTGCTCCGGACTGCAAGCATAATATTAAAATCATGCAGCTCTCTGAGAATGGGGATGCTTTGCTCAATAAAAATTTTATTGAAATTCTCAGGCTTTTGAAAAGAAGGCTGCCATCTGTTCAGAAGATTTTATATACAAACCTTTCTTTGCTGACAAAGAAAAAGTCTGAGATTATAATCAGGGAAGGGCTGATTGACAAGCTGATGTGCAGCATTGATTCTGTCGATGAAGATGTATTTTCTATGATGAATGGGCTGTCTTTGAAAAGGGTCTTGAAGAACTTCAAAGACTTCCTAAATATTAGGGATGAGAAAAATTCACACATAACTGTGAATGTCAGGATTCTCACATTACATAATTATGTAAAATCCATTAAAAATTCATTTGGTTTTATTCCAAATGATGTTGATATTAGCAGAGTTCCAATGCTCGATGAAGTTCCGCTTATAGCAGCTTCGCTTGAAAAATTCATGGATTCTTCTAAAGATAAGGTTGAACAGTCAATTATATTTGCATGGAATGACAGGGAGAAGTTTACTGATAAAGTTGATTCCTACACTCCCAATATGAAATGCCCTTTTCTGGATAGGAATGAATCTGATTTATTTATTGCTCCTGATGGGAGTTGTTATTCCTGTTGTTTGGATTCCAAATGTTCTATCACTTTTGGCAATGTTAACACAGAAAGCCTGGACTCTATCTTTAATGGATCCAAGCGGGCTCAATTTTTAGAGAAGCTTCGAGCTCGAAAGTTTATAGAAATAGGCGGGGCCTGCAGCTCTGTTATCTGCTGCCAGAGTTTGCAGCAATGAACTGCCCAGGCTGTGGCCGGGATAATGGAATCTTTGATGTTCATGTAGATTCAAAACGTGGTTACAATGTATTTAGGCATAGGCTCTGTGTTTGTGGGGCGGAGATTAAAGAATGATTGCAAAAAGTAATTTATCTCATTCATGTGGTTTATGCGGACACAAAATAATGAAAAGGCAGAAGTATGTTTATAGAGAGAAGAAAATATATCCAAACGGTTATCTTTATTTTCATAGTGAGTGTTATTAATGAAAAAAGTCCTGATAGGAATTGGAACATGCACGGATTATGAATATATCGAGAAGTATTGTCTGCCTAAGATTTTTGCACAGACGTATAAGGACTTTGATATCCTGCTTGTTGATAATTCAGAAGAGCCTCTTCATACTATGGATCTGATGAAAAATTTTCCTCAGGTTAAGGTAGTTCATATAGAAAGGCCTACTTTCTTCCGGGATGCCTGCAAACAGGTCAGGCAGTATATTGCTGACTATGCTCTTTATAATTGCTATGAATATCTTTTCTTTGTAGATATAGACTTCCTGCTCGAGCCGGACACGCTCGAGAAACTGATGTCGCATAACGTTGATTTCGTTACTGCTCCGATTGGCTACATGCACAAGCCAGAAACTACCTGTTTTCTTCAGGACTATGATGAGCAGAGATGCAGCAAGACCCCTCACCTGCCTCCTCTTAAGGGGCTTACCTGGGAAGAGATCAAGAAAGCCCCTGATTTTATGGAGATTATTGCATGCGGCTTATCCTGCGCCCTTCTAAGATGCAGTTTCCTGCCGGGAATAAAGTTCAAGGTCACACACGAAGCCAGGGCATTTTTTGAAGATTTATGGTTCATTGCTGATTTAAGAAGGAAGGGTGTTAAGATTTTTCTGGATACTACTATCAATACTATGCATGCTCATGTAAAGATAATTGAAAGGGAATGGAGGGAAATTAATTAATTTCCATATTGAAAATAATTAAGTTTTCAGTTAAATTAGGGTTTATAATATAAAGGAGCTCTTTCAGGAAGCTCTTTATGCATACAGCTGTACTTAATCTGGAAGAACAATTCAACCTTCCACTAACTCAGGAATTAATTGATGAACATGCCAGGCTTAGGGCGACGCTTACTGGAACCAAACTTCCTGATTCTCAAATTGAAAAATTAACTGTTCCTCATGTTTTTGAAAACAAACTGCTTATAAATGAAGGAGTACATAATGATGTTTTTTATTCTAAAGATGCAATTATGAAAGCTGCTGATTCAGCTGAGGAAGTAGGAATTGTTTTTGACCACTTAGATACTACACAAAATGAAGGAACGTCTAACTGGCTTGGCCATGTAATTAATCCCCGGTGGGATGATAATGGCGAAAAAGGAGCTGGTTTATATGGCGACTTAAAAATTGTTGATAAGGCGTGCGCCCAAACATTAGCTTCCGGCCCAAAGTGGGGAGTTTCCCCAGCTATAAATTATAAGAAGAACGAAGTCGGCGATAAAGTTATTGGCACTGATTTACTTTGGAAATCATTTTCATTTGTTCTGTCTCCTGCTGTCAGAGAGACCATGTTAAATAATTTAAAAAAACAAAAAGGTGATCTAAATATGGAACCAGATAAAAATGATTTAACCCTGCATCCAGAATTTGAGAAGATTAAGGTTGAGAAGAAAAAGAAGGAAGAAGAAGAGCTGAGAAAAAAGCTTGACGAGAAAACTCTCGAAGCCCTAAAAGCAAAAGATGCAGAAATTGCTGAACTTCAAAAATTCAAAGATGATATTGAAATGGCTAAAAAAACCGAGCAGGTTTCTAATCTGGTTGCCAGCGAATTCCTTATCGGAAGGCTGGAAGCTGATGAGCTGAATGACAGGGAAAAAGCCCTTATGGAAAAATCATCTGAGGTTCTTACAGAACTCTCTGAAGTTATCGGCGAGCATGCTGAGCTTGCTTCTTTTATTGCTCTCAAAAATCAATATCTTAAGGAGCACAAAGGAGCTTCTATGATGGAAGTTGCTGCAGCTTTTAAGAAATTGCCAAAAGATAAAAGCAAGCTGTCAGGAACTCCAGCTGCTGATCCTAAGATACCTGGGGATAATACTCCTGTTAAACCTGCTCCAATTGAACCTGGAATTGCTCCGGCTCAACCTGGTGATGTTCCAGTTGAAACTGGTGATGGGGCTACAGAAGAACCAGTCAATGATTCTGAAGGTGTTACTGATCCTGCTAATCCTGCAGCTGACCCAGCTGCTGATAACCTAGGCGCAGACCCAAATGCTGCAGCTAACACTGCCACACTTACAGGCCACAATTCTCCAGCAGCAGGCAGAGGCCTTGCTGAGCTTAGAGAAAAGGGCCTTGGAGTTTCCAATGAGGACAAGGCAATGCATGCGTTCCTTATTGATAACGGAGGTCGATAAAAATGAAAAGCATAGCAGAACTTCAAATTCAGGCAGTTCAAAAACAGGGAATGGGACAAAGAGGAACTGGTTTATTAGCTGATGCTCATACAAGAATTGCTACAACAGGCATAACTGATATGAGGCCTACAAAATGGTCCTCTCAGGTTGTTAAGTGGGCTGAAGAGTTCAGGCAGCTTGACCAGCTTATTTATGTCAACAAAGAGATGGTAACGACTAAAGATACAACAATCACAATACCGCTTTCTGTTTCACATCTAAGCATGACAACATCCCACACAGAAGGGGCTGCTCGAACTAAGACTGAAATGGATAATATGGACACTGTAGACTTTACTGTGATTGCATCTGATTTCTTACAGGGCGTAATTACAATTACCAAAAGACTGTTAATGACCTGCGCTATTGATCTGATTTCTCAGGCAAAATATACCATTGCTGAGGATATGGCTGATGATGTTGATTTAGCTATAGCAACACAACTTCAATCTACAGCTCTTACTGCCAATATAGTTTATGGCGGAGATGCTACCCAGATTCAGGATGTAACTACTGGTGATGTTATGACCACAGATTTGATAGCTGACGCAAGAATGCTGATTAAAGTCAACTCAAAATGTGTTCCTAAATATCTGGTAATATCTTCTTACCAGGAAGCAACCTTGCTTAAGGATTCACAATTTATGAATGCTAATGAATATGGAAGCAATGAGGTTGTGATGAAAGGAGAGATTGGAAACTACATGGGGCTGAAAGTTATAGTCACAGACAACGCTAACTTTGCTTATACTTCAGGGGAAACTGAAGTTAATGAAGCAGCTTCTCCAGCAGCTTCCTGCAACATCTGCCCTGTTATAGGGGAGAAGAGAAACGGGGAGAAGGTTTCTGTAGGCTTAGCCTGGAAGGAAATGCCTTCTGTAGGATATGAGTTTGAGAAGGATGAAACAATCCACAAGCTCTACTATGATCAGGCCTTCACAACAAATAATATATTTACAGAAGCCTGGGCTCTGATTAAAGTAAGCCAAACATAATTTTTTTTTGTTCCTTTCTTTTTTAAAGACTGGAGCACCAACTCGTTAAAATGGTAAGAAACGCAAGAAGGTTACAGCCAGGAGGATTCAAAGCTGGACATCATTCCGGCAGATTTCACGCTTCTAATTTCAGGGGCGGAATCGTTGCTGTTTCCTTAGGTTCTGGAGATGGTACTGCTACTGTTACTTTGCAGAAGCCTATGCCCAATGCCAATTATAAAGTTCTAGTCTGCTCTCAATCTGATACAGACAACACAGATTTATGCATAGTTGTTGATACAAAAACTCCCACGTCATTTGTTGTTAGAGTAACTTCCACAAATCAATCTTCTATCAATGTAGGATACTTAATTCTGGATGCTTATCCCGCTGCGACTTTGAAACATTCAAGATTTGGATTTCATTCAGGCTCAGCTCACTTCAGGAATATACAATGGGGTACAATCAAAGGAACTACTTCCGGTGGAAATATAACCGGGATTGTTGCAAAGTTTTCACATACTTTCAAAAATATTCCTCTTATATTTGCTTCAATCGATGATGCTTCAACTAACATAACAACTGGTTTCGTCTATATCGATGTTGCTGCCACCCATAAACAAGTAACCTTTGGGCTTGAAGGGGTCTCAGCAGACGAAGCAATAGATATAACATGGCTGGCTTTCGACCCAGGATTTGATGCAGCCACTGTACAAACTGTAGGAAATAAAGCAGGAAATTTAGCAGGACAAAAACTTCAAAGTCATTTTGGAATTCATTCAGGAGATATGCACTGCAAAAATCTGTTTGGAGGGTTGGTCTCTATGACTCCATCTTCAGGAGATATAGATGAAACTGTCACCTTTGGGCAGATGTTAAAGAATGTTCCTATAGTATTTGCATTTAAACAAGCTCCTGTTGATGATACAGCCGGACTCGCTTATGTTAAATCAGTATCTATTTCAGGGGCTACTATAGGCCTCGAAGGGACGGTAAATGATACGCTGGCTCAAGTCGGTTATCTAGTTTTCGATTACGAATACAGGCAGGAAGGAGCTGCCGAATCTTAAAAATAAAAAAGGTGATGCAATATGCCAGATGAACAAGGTAGGCCTGTTAGAGGCGAAGTAGGACATCCGTTTTACAGAAAGGATTTAGCAAAAGGATTGAAGTTTGATAAAAAAGGAGTGATGATCAGCCAGGGACCGCCTGAAGCAGGCATGACTGACACAAATACACAGGGCTTAAAAGGCACTGATTTGCCTAAGACTCCTGCAGGAACTCCTGACCCCAGGGGGATTTACACTAAATCAGTTGCTAAGGGCTTCAATAAAAATGAGCAGATAAATCTGCTTAAAGCCAGAAAAGTCAGAGTGGTCCGAAGGGATACTGAAGTGACTTTGATTGCAAAGATACTGGACTCTAATCCTAAAGGTGATCAGAATCCTAAGGATGAGGAAACAGATGCTCTTCCTGAAGCGCCTCAGGTTGAGGAAGGCACTATTATTGCAAAGTTCACAGAAGAGCAGCTTAAAGATTATAAGCCAGCTAAGCTTGTAGAGATAATAAGGGGGCTTACCACTAACAAAATAATACCTTTTAGTGAAAAAGGGAGAATCAAAAAGATTTTGGAATTGCAAGACGGAGGAGATTCATCTGCATAAGTAAGGTTTATAAATGGCACGTCCAAAAACATTATCAGGAGAGATAGTAACTATCACCGAAACTAAAGGTACTGATACAACTAAACCTCACTGGTTCACTGTTTCGGGAACTGCCCAGGGAGTCCTGGATTACCTGAATGAAAACAACATTCCAGAACATAAAGTAAAAGGCATGTCAGTTATTTCAACAACTTACTTTGTTTTGTATCACAAATAAAAATGGTAGAAGGAAAAAAATTTATTGTTGGATTGGTTGGAATTATTGTCGTAATATTACTAGGCGGACTCTATTCTGTAACTATCAGCGATAATAAGATTGTTGTTTCTCTGCCTTCTGATGTTTGTAATGCAGCAACACTCAGGGTTACTAAAGATGATTTCACACTTAAGTGTGGAAATAGGATTGCATTTCAGGCAGACATAATAGTTGAATACTGGAGAACTTATGGGCAGAATGAAAAAGGTGAAGAAGCCTGGTGGGTTAGGAACAATAGGTTTGTCGGGTTTAATAAAAAACATATTACATTAGAACTAAATGATTATGGAGATTACTTTGATATTATCCAAAAAACAAGATATAGAAAAGGCAGGCAGAATATTGATGATGGAATACTCAAAACAAAATTTACTTTTACTAAAGATAAGGTTAAAATAACATTTGATTATGAAGTGAACAATAAAGCTCTTCACAGGATTTCTATGAGGATTAAGAAGCAAGTAGGTTCTTATCTGGATGCTTCTGACCCAAATGGATATACAGGAGTCTTAAGTAATGGACTTCTTTCTTATGAAGGGTATGGTAATTTAATGATAGACCCAACAGTTAACCTCCAGACTCCTACTACCAAAACAATCCAGTATAATGAAGGCGATTCTATTCCTTTAGTTTGCAATGTCACTGTTGCTAATGAATCCACATCCATCAGTCTTAAATTATGGTGGAACGCTTTAAATGAATCAGATTGGCATGTTAATGAAACAGTTGCTGTAACAGCAAATACAAC
>SDBV01012471.1_pt1 | contig 10887 bp, 8 predicted proteins | sample 2277081 | NCBI WGS metagenome assembly SDBV01 (sample SAMN10402039, study PRJNA504765) | marine sediment metagenome | isolation source: marine sediment core GS10_PC15, 223 cmbsf | place: Arctic Ocean: Southern Knipovich Ridge | collected 2010
CGGCCGGGGCAACAGATTCAAAAGTAATTGATGCTCAGGCAGGTGCAGAATGGGCTTATTCTCTTATTTGCTCTGCTTTAGCCGGGGTCAATATTATTCATGATGTTGGTTATATGGAGTCAGGTCTTACAGGTTCTCTGGAGGCACTGGCAATTTGCGATGAGATTATCGGTATAGCAAAGAAAATAAAATCCGGTTTTGAGATAAGCGAAGAAACACTTGCACTTGATACTATAAAACGGGTGGGACCAGTTGGACATTTTATGGAAGAAGAAGAAACATTAAATCACTTCCTCACGGATGTCTGGTATCCTTCGCTCTTTGAAAGAGACCGGTATGAACAATGGGAATCAAAAGGATGTAAAGACATATTACAGCGTGCCAGAGATAGGGTCAAAGAATTAATGGGCTAAACCAAGCCACTTTGAACCATGGCCAAACTTAATATGTGTACTTTGCCTGCTAATGATTACCGATGGGTTATTGGTCGTTCAGTCACGCCTTCCGGTCCTACAATCATATGTACCAGGGTTCGTTCATCGTTGAGCATACGCCAGGATAACATCTTTTGGGCATATTTAAGAACCATGTCCGTGTATGCCTTATCCCCAGCCAAATTATGCAATTCATCAGCATCTTTTTTAAGATCAAATAATAATGGGGGAAGATCAGCAAAATGAACATACTTATATTGTTCATCCCGGATCACGTTAAATGAACATGCTTCAAAATCGATACCCAGCTCTTTATCCGGTGAAGATGAATATCCCCAGGATTCTTTCATATACCGGAAATCGACTTCCCAATGAACCTCAGTTCGCCATTTTTCCGGTGTTTTACCCAAAAGAAAAGGAACAAGGGAACGACCGTCACACTGTATCGGAATGTTAGCATCAAAAATATCCAAAATGGTCGGTAAAATGTCTACGTTTTCGGTAAAGGCTTCCACCACAAGCCCGTGATGATTTTGCTCTTTCTCATCTGGCAGGCGTATAATAAAGGGTACATGAAAACTCTGATCAAAGTAAGCCGCCGGCGGCAATAAATGATGATCTCCCAGTTGAGCGCCATGATCGCTTACAAAGACGATGACAGTGTTTTCATACTGGCCGTTCTCTTTGAGCAATGCCAGGATCTTGCCGATATTATCGTCGAGTTCTGTCATTAGTCCGTAATATGTGGCACGCAACTGCCGCATCGATTGTTCATCTCTGGGGTATATTCCGGTATGATAATAGCCACTATTTAAATCCTGATTCAGTAAATAAGCAAGATAAGGGTGTTGATTTGCCTCTACTTCCAGCGAAGATGCTCGCTTAAAATCAGGAACATCATCCGGATGGTAAAGAAGATTGTAAGGCTCCGGTGCAAGAAAGGGGCGATGAGGCTTAAGATAACTGACATGAAGAAACCAGGGTTGCCTGCCAGGCCTTCTAATAAACTGAAGCACCTGGTCCGTAATAAAGGCGGTATCGCTTTCCTCTTTTGAATAACAAGCGGGAGCATAGGCTTTCCCCCGTGTTTCTACCCCTGGATATCCCTCTACGGATTTATAATAGAGATCACGAGGATTTTTTGGAACCGTATATCCTCGTTTTTCGAGCCATAAGGCCCACGACTCTGTACAGATGGTCGAAATGTTCAGAACTTTTTGAAACCCGGGAAGAACACCGCCCCAGTTTTTAATCGCCGGGTCCTGTGGAGAATACAAACGCGGGTCCGGCGTAGTATCAGTGTATCCAATTAAGGCAGGATCGTAACCCAGTTTCCTGAGTTCCAGTGCAATGTTGGTGTGGCGTGCATCGAGTGGTGTTCCGTTTTCAACTGTACGGTGGTTTTGAAGATACATTCCGGTGTAGAGTGAAGCCCGGCTCGGACCGCATGGCGTGCATTGAGTAAAGTGGTTTCGGAAGAGAACGCCATCGGCGGCAAGAGAGTCAAGATTCGGCGTTTTAACTGTGGGGTGTTCTAAAATTGATAAACATTCCCCTCTCCATTGATCTGCAGTAATGAATAATATATTTTTCGGTTTCATAATCTTTTTATTACCCTCATCGCTTTTATGTCTAAATAAATCCGTAATACGGCTTCTGAGCTACTGAACTGTACACCCATTTGATCATCGTAATAAAATCATAGACCGGTAGATTGATCGCCCGCTGGACATCCGCAGCATAAGGCGGCATATCGCTACATTCCAGCAGTATCGCTCCAACTTCCGGATTGTTTCGTACCAGATTCACGGCACCTTCAACAATCTCTCTTTTCAAGGCCTCATTATCGACACTGCCGCGATCACTTTTTACGAAAGAGGACATCTGAGGTTGATCTTCCAACCCTTTGACAACGCACCTTAACGGATCAGCACCACAATTTTCTAAAATCTCTGGGGTTAGAGATGGCCCATCGGCGCATATAATCCCCACCTTCTGTCCTTTTTTCAGGCTTGTCGAAATAGCTGCCAACTGGACCATGCTGGACATGAAGACGGGCACATCGAGAGCTTCAGCCACCTGTGGCTGAAAATTGCCCATATAGCCGCAGGCGCCGCAGATAGCCCGGACACCCTCCATCTCCAACTCTTTTCCCGCCTTAATGATGTCGTCCACCAGGGTCGGGTCGCCGCTGTGTACCCTGGACTGAATAGCGTTGGGAATCAGTTTATGCCTGACAGGAAAATCGTAGGTATAGGCATTAACAACATTCCCCGGCAACAAGGGATACCATACTTCCTGGTACAGGATACCAACTGTATACCCGGAGATAAATCGTCCCTTCCTGATATAAAAAGTCCTGTCATTGTTTCCTTTACCTAAATAGTCATAATTATTAGTGTTTGTATAGTTCATTTTCATTCGCCTTTTCCGTGGTAAGTCGTAGATTGATACAAGCCTTTTCCATTTTTTTAAGTTGCTATTACATCAGCGTTGGATCCAGCCGGTCGCGGACCCAATCCCCCAGTATACTCATAGCGAGGGTTGCCAGAAAGATAGTGACTCCCGGAAAAACGGTTATCCACCAGGCAGTAGTCAGGTAGTCCCTTCCGAATCCAAGCATATTTCCAAGACTCGTCAGTGGTGGCTGGATCCCAATACCGAGAAAACTTAATGAACTCTCCAGAATGACTGTACCTGGAAAGTTAAGTGTCATATTTACAATTAATGCGCTGGATATATTTGGAAGAATATGCCGCAGGTATACCCTTATTGGAGTTGCACCAAGAGTGTTGACTGCTATCGCGTAACCATGGGTTATTGCAGATAATGTTAGTCCTCGTGTTATTCGGGCATAGCGCTCCCAGCCATAAATACCCATCAGTCCAATAAACAGCACCAGATTGTTGCCAAAAAAAGCAAGCAATGTCAGTGCAATGATGAAAAAGGGCAAAGAAGCCTGAAAATCAATACCGGCCATCACAACGTCGTCAACCCAGCCGCGAAAGTGCGCCGCAAGAAAACCCAGTGCTGTACCCAGAATTGCGCCGATGACGGTACCCAAAAATGCAATCAATAGACTCATGCGGATTGAAAAAATTAGACGGCTCAGAACATCGCGCCCGAGATCGTCAGTACCAAACAGATGATTCCAGTCTCCTCCCTCCATCCAAACAGGCGCTTGCAACCGTGTCCGCAGATCGATCGATGTGAAATCGTAGGGAGAAATAAGCGTTGCGAAAACAGCGACAAAAATCATGAACAGTAACCACAAAGCTGCAATCATGACAAGTGGTGGGTAGCGCCTAAAAAATCGGTGAATTCGGGTTTGAAAGTCGTCTCGCGGCTTCTCTTCAGAATGTGTCAATATCAATTCAACTTGTAGTTTGTCAGTCATGGCAGATCCTATAATTCTTCTGATCGGAGATCGCGAACCCGCGGATCCAACCATCCATAAGCAATGTCGACTATTAAATTGGCAGTTACCATCGAAAACGCAATTAATAGTATGGCCACCTGCACCACTGCCAGGTCTCGATTAGCCACTGCAGTAACCAACAACCGCCCCACACCGGGCCATGCAAATACGTTTTCGGTAATGACACCCCCAACAATCAGACTGCCGATAAAAAAACCCGCTATCGTTACGATCGGAATTGCGGCGTTCGGCAGCGCGTGTTCGCGTACTACTTTCTTCCAGGGCACACCCTTGGCTATGGCGGTGCGAATGTATGGTTGATTTAGTACTTCCAACATCGCCGACCGTGTAAACCGGGCGAATACAGCAGCTTCCGCAGTGGCCATCGTTATGACCGGCATAATGTAGTGCTGCCACGACTCGCTTCCGGCACTGGGCAGTAATCGCCAGGTCACTGAAAAAAGGAGAATTAAAAGTACACCGAGGAAAAAATTTGGGATACTCAAACCCATGACAGCCAGTGTCATTGTAGCGCGATCCCTTTTAGTGTTGTGATGAAGTGCCGATTGGATGCCTGCCGGAATTCCAATCAACAAAGTAACAACAGCAGTGACCCACATCAGGGAGAGAGTTTTCGGAATACGTTCCGCCACTACTTCAATCGCATCACGGCCGTCGAGATATGATTTACCTAAATCACCGTGAAAAATATTACCTATGTAAATTAAATATTGCTGCCAAATGGGTTTGTTCAGGCCCCACGCTTCACGAAGTGTTTCAAGGGACTCCGAGTCAGCATCGGGACCGAAAATCAGTAATGCAGAGTCACCGGATAGTCGCAGAGCGACAAAAATAAAGGTAACAATAATCCATATCGTTAACAGGGCGCGAAATATTTTTCTTATGAAAAATCGGATTGACATGTTACTTCCTCGTTCACATTAAATTTCACCGTGGGCAAGATGGCAAGCGACCAACTGTCCATTCTTCAGAGACTTTAACTCAGGTATACGTTCCGCACAGCCTGGTATGGCTCGATGACAGCGCGTATGGAAGCGGCAGCCTGAGGGTAGATCGATAGGACTCGGAGGATCGCTTTTTAGAAATATCCGCTGGCGGTTAAGTCCGGGCTCAGGAATCGGTATGGCAGAAAGCAATGCCTGAGTATATGGATGTGCCGGACTATTGAATAGCAGATCAATTTGTGCCTGTTCGACGACCTTACCCAGATACATCACCGATACCCGTTCACAGATATGACGCACGATATTCAGGTCATGGCTGATGAATATCATCGTTAATCCCATCCGCTCTCGCAGCCTGGCGAGTAAATTGATAACCTGAGCCTGGATAGATACATCGAGGGCCGAAGTTGGTTCATCACAAACCAGGAGTTCAGGCTCCACTACCAATGCCCGCGCCAGCACCACTCGTTGCCGTTGCCCACCGCTCAATTCATGAGGATACCGGTAGAATGTGTGGTCTTTTAATTCTATTGAACGAAGAAGTTCAGCAGCCTTATCATGACACCCGGATTTGGAGGCAATGTTGTGTATGATCAGTGGTTCGGCAACCTGATCGATGATTTTCATGCGTGGATCCAGAGCTCCCAGAGGATCCTGGAATACATACTGCATGTGTTGACGGAGTTTGCGTAACTCAACCGGCGGCAGCCCGGAAAGCTTCCGTCCATTAAACTTAATCACACCCGATGTCGGGTTATCGATCTTAAGCATCAGCCGTGCTATTGTGGATTTACCGGAACCACTTTCACCAACGATGCCGAAGGTTTCACCCTTGCTTACGGAAAACGAAACACCGTCAACCGCTTTGAGATTATTTTTCTTACCGAATAATCCACCGCTGCTTCGAACTCGAAAGTACTTAAAAAGGTCAGTGACTTCCAACAAAGGCAGTCCGTTTTGATTCTGGAGGGATACAAGTGAGGAGCCTTCTTGTTCATTCAATCCTGAAACCCTCCATATTGGGGATTAAAGCAGGATATACTGCGACCATCCGTTTCTGTTGTTAGCGCCGGTTGCCTGGTTTTACATACATTCTGAGCAACATTGCAACGTGGTTCAAATGCGCAGCCCCGGGGCATTTCATGAGGGGCCGGTACTGATCCTTCCACAGGAAGCAACATATCGATCTGCCTGTCGATACGAGGTAATGATGCGAGCAATCCTCGTGTATATGGATGATGGGGATCAGCGAAGATACTCTCAACTGTACCTTTTTCGATGATCAGTCCGCAATACATTACAGCTATACTGTCGCAGGTTTCTGCTACAACACTCAGATCATGTGTAATCAATATTATTGACATTCCCATTTCATTACGAAGACTGCAAATCAGTTCAAGTATCTGTGCCTGAATGGTTACGTCCAACGCTGTTGTCGGTTCGTCCGCAATGAGCAGCTGAGGCCGACCGGCCAAAGCCATAGCGATCATCACACGCTGGTTCATCCCTCCGGATAGCTGGTGAGGATATTTCTTTAGACAATGTTTCGTTTCGGGAATGCCGACATGGTTCAACAGACGCTCGGCCTCGATACGGGCAGCCCGGCCTGTCACCCTCTGATATTTTTCTACCCTCTCTGTTTTTTTCTCGCCCACCATCTTATTATTATTCAGAGATGGTATCGCTGTGTTGTAGATGATTGATTCAACCAACTGACGGCCAATTGTGTGAACAGGATTGAGAGAACTCACGGGATCCTGAAAGATCATCGCAATGTCACGGCCCCGCATTTGCGTTAGTCCATTATCATTCAAGGTCAGTAGATCTTGTTTCTTATATCGAACATTACCGCCGATACGAGCCCTGGGATCCAACAACTTCATCACAGCCATACTGGTGATGCTTTTACCGCAGCCGCTTTCACCCACCAATCCCAGAATCTCGCCCGGATAAACCTCAAGACCTACTCCATGCAGGCACCGAATCCAGCCGGTGGGCGTATCAAAATCAACAGTCAGATCTGAGATTTGGAGCAACGGCTCTCGTTGCGGTTTTAATACGGACTCCTGTAGTTTTGCACTCATAGTTTAATATCTTACCCAGCTCCCTATAATTATCGGATTTATAAATTACAGCGCCAGGGAATGACGCTGCAATTTATCATTATGTGAAATACAGATATTATTTAAAACTCAAGTTATCTGCAGAAAGATCCATACTTGCATCGGGATATGGAGTCCAGTCAACCTCATCACGCTTACCGTAAAACATAGTCAGTGCGTGCAGATTGATCTGAGCCGGATCTTCATACTCAATGTAGTTTAGCATGCTGCGTACCGCTTTCCGGCGTGTCTCAAGATCGGTACTGGTTTCCAGCGTTATGCCCCACTCGTCGAATTCCTTAATAAAGTTGTATACGGGCTCTTTTGCCCCGTACTTATCTTCAAGCCTCATCCAGGATTTGGGACCCAGGCGACGCCAGATCTGGCCCACCGGGTCACTATAATTGGCGGTGTTCGACACGTTGTAAAGATGACGGGTTTCGTCGTTTTGCAGTATTTGTGACCAATTCTCTTTCATTTCAATCTTCACGGTTATACCAACCGCCTTCCACATTTCAACCAGAACCTGTGCCGTAGCCACCTCCAGGGTGTAATAGTCGGGTAGTATGCGATAATATATCGTCTCACCTTTATAACCTGATTTCTTAATTAACTCCCGCGCCTTGTCCGGATCATAGGTAAGGGATTGGAAGTCATCTATATACATATCGACAAACAATTTCATTTGATAACCATTAGGAACGGTCGTACGACCGTGATAGAGACTATCGACAATGAGCTGCCGGTCGATTGCCATGATCATTGCACGCCGCAGGTCGGGGTTTTTTAATGTTTCGTTTGTTTCATCGAACTGGACAGTTCGAATGTTGGGGATCGGCCCGCCAATCGCCGAGGTACCCTCAGCCTTGTCTATGCTCTCGAGCTGATCAGGAGGGATTTCCGTGATTAGATCATATTCACCCGTTTTTAGCCCCGCTATTCGTGCGGCTACTTCGGGCACAACTTTGAACGTAACAGTCCTGGCCGGTGCTTTTTCGCCCCAATAGTCATCAAAAGCCTCCAGCTTAATGTAATCATCGGTCCTGATCTCGACAAGCTTATAAGGCCCGGTGCCTACGATGTTTCTGCTCCAGGTTTCCCAATCAGTTGCTTCAAGAAAAGCTTTCTTGCTGATAATTTCGCTCATATAATTGGCAAAGCGCTTTTCAAGCAGAAAATCAGGCAGTTTACTTCTGATGCGGATGGTATAACGATCGACAACTTCCGGCAGTTCTATGCCGCCCAAATACATCTGGCCAAACGTCCAGCCCTTTTCCTCGTGAAAGAGACGTTCCGGGCCGAAGCTGAAGGCAACATCCTCAGCCGTCATCTCTTCACCATTATGGAATCTTACACCTTCACGTAGTTTAAACTCAAGAGTTCTCTCATCGAGGCGCTTCCATTCTGCAGCCAGACCAGGAATGAACTTTTGGTTATCTTTAAAGTCGATTAAGATCAATGTTTCCACAATGCTGTAAAGAACACGCTCATGCACATTGCTGTTCTCCCGCATCGGCTCCAGCACAGGAGGGTTCTTTTGAACCGCAACCACCAGATCCGGACGGCTTGCAGCCTCTCCAGCAGGAGCAGCAGACTCCTCTGCCTTACCGCCGGCCATTACAAATCCTGCGGAAAACATCAGTACTGTTATAAAAACCACTATTCCAAATACTTTAGATAAGTTTCTCATGAGACCTCCATAAATCTTTATTATTGTCGTTCGAATCTTTCAACATTGAAAGATATTCACACATGCCTCCTTCAAATGATATTACTAAAATCTAAAATTGCATTAACATAACTCCTTTTCGGCTATATATCTGCAAAATAGACAATTATAGTCTTTATCTCTATAAAAAGAGCTTTTGATACACACTACATATCCGGATGTTCTCCCGTTTCCAAATATTGTATAATCTGTCCTAACCCCAATCTATCAATGCCCATTTTCTCCAGATTTCTGCCCTTTTTCCAGCAATCCTCACCAATGATAACACTTCCAATACCAATAAGAGCATCCATTGTAGGTGTTTCAATTCCAACAGCATTACCAATACTTGCCCATACCACCAAACCATAGGGAACATCTTCAGTAATATATCGATTGGCTAATGAATCAGGTCCTTTTATGGGAGTAAGACCCTCACTTGCATTAATGGCTTGCCATAGAGTTCCTTTAGGTCCATATCCTGATTCCACCATCATCTCGACAGCTGACAACAACTTTATTCCCATCTTTTCGCCTATAGCAAGCCGCTCTTTATCGATCGCCTCAATTACTTTAACAACAGAAGGTGTCATACCCTCTTCATACATATAGAAATCACCATGAGATCTCTCAATCCTTCCTGTATTCAGTAAAACCCCCGCTGGGTGAAGAAGAGGATTAAGAAACCCAAGACCCGTTTCTATAATGTTATTCCTGGCTCTAAAGGAGGGATAGAGCTCTTTTATTTTGTCATAAACTATACTTATTTGATTACCTGGGTGTGTTGCAAATGGACAAATAGACCTGATATGAAATGTTTTTACTTTACCCGGACCGACCAATCTGGTAGCAAAAGGAAGACCTCCGACCTCAGCCAAAATAATATTCTTTTTATTACCTTTGTCCCTCAGAATTTTTCTAAATTCAAGAGTTCCCAATGTACCAGGCATAATTATTACTAGCTGGTCCTCTCTCAAAAATGGTGCTAATAGCTCGGCGTATGTACCAATTGCAAATCCTGGCAGGGGAATAAAGATTATTTCAACATCTTCAATTGCCCTCCTGATATCCGTTGTAACAAGATTCAATTGAGCTTTTCCCTGACCTGCTACACCTGATATTTCTATCTGGCAAGATTCAAACACTTCTTTCATCTGTACTGCAAATATCTCTTTCTCGAACATATTGACCCGATGGCCTTTAAGAGAAAGATCTGCCGCTATTGTATGTGAACCATTCCCTCCTCCCATCACAGCAATCTTCATAGTGATCATCTATTTCTCCCGCTTTATCTCAATATTCAGGAATGAAGGATTTATCAAATATTTCCTTCTGAATGATAGACTACTTATAAAATACAAAACTAATTCTTTTTGTATATTCTATGTATACCACACGTATTACAGTACTGTCAAGCATTATTAATTCAAAACAGCACTGGTGGATTAATATTTTCAAATGCTTCATGAGGAGAATTATAGAGTGATAAGATAAGTTTTTATTGAAACGCGGGATGAATCAAACACTCAATTAGTTTTATCCGGAATAAACCGAGGTTTAAGTTCTATATCACAGAACCTTCACTTCTCTCCGATAATGACCAACTTCACACCATTCAAAGGGGCATATAGCAGGAAGCTCTTTCATTTTTTTATTATCGGAATTTTAATTGTAAATACAGTCTCTTTTTTTAACTCCGATTCTGCATAAATCTCCCAGCCATGGGATTTAATTACTGCAGCGACATTAGCCAGCCCCAGACCAAATCCATCATCATTTCTTCCCTTTGAACCACGATAAAAAGGTTCAAAGATATTCGGAAGATCCTCTTTGCCAATGCCATCTCCCCTATTAACTATACGCAGAATAACCTTCCCTCCCTCATCATGAGCATAGAAGGATATTAAGGATTCAGAATATGAATATCTGTAAGCATTATGAAGAAGATTTTCAAAGCTTCTGGTTACAAGTTCACGATCCATATTTACTTCAAGTTCTTCCGGTATTTCCAGGCTGGATTCAAACTTGTAGTTATAAATATCAGCTTCAACTTCAAAGGAATCAACAAGTTTCGAAAGGAATCCATTCAGAGGAACAAACTCAAAAGTAGACTGCCAGTCCCGGGTTTCAAGTTTTACAAAATGAATCAGATGAGAAATCCGCATAGAGAGAAGATTGGACTTTGATCGAATTATCTCCATATACTTGTCAAGGGTTTCTTTATCCCCTGCATAACCTTCCAAAACAGCATCAGCATAAC
>SDBV01012472.1_pt1 | contig 10886 bp, 6 predicted proteins | sample 2277081 | NCBI WGS metagenome assembly SDBV01 (sample SAMN10402039, study PRJNA504765) | marine sediment metagenome | isolation source: marine sediment core GS10_PC15, 223 cmbsf | place: Arctic Ocean: Southern Knipovich Ridge | collected 2010
TCGCCGGCCGTGAGTTGTGTTGCGCTCAGGGACATCGCGGTCTTGATGGATTCCACGGAGAGTTGGGCGAAATCGTGTTCGTTGGCGTCGCGGTCGCCGAGGATGCTGCCGTAGCCCCATTCGAGCGCGGTCCGTGGGTCGTTGTGCATGGGGATGCCCCAGTAGGGGAATGAGAGCCTGCCGGTCTTCAGGTCGCCGGAATCGCCGTCGAGGCGTCCCCATTTGTCTGCGGCGCGCACAAAGCCCTCGGCGATGGCGTCGCCGAATGCGTGTGGATTGCCGAGGCCGTCGTTTCGGTACGCGATCGCCTTCACGTATTGCTCGACAAAGGCCAGGCTGCCGTAGTCCTCGAAGTCCAGCGGGCAGTCAATGGCCTTGCCCGGCCCCAGATCGCCTGACACGTAGAGCCCATGGACGTAGGCAAGACCCGCGTTCAACTCATGCCCATTCAGGCCGTACTTGTTGCACAGATCGCTGGCCTTGCGCTGAATATCGCCATCCTTCCCGGCAGGATAGAACAGGGCCAGCAGACAGGTCGCCTCGTTGCCGAGGGCGTCGTCGTAGCGCGCGCGGCAGCCCGAGTGGCAGCCGACGCAGGCCTGGGGACGCTGGCCGCCCTTGGGCCTTCCTTTGGTGAAGAACGCGGCGGGGTAGGGAATCGCTTTGTGGTCGATACCAGCCAGCAGGTAGATGGGCGCCGGCTTGATGTTCTCCAGGTCGGCCTCGTTGAAGGCGTAGTGCTGCTTCTGCCATATCCGGGCCTTTAGCAGGGCCTTGGGATCGTGCACATGAATCCCACCCGTGCCAATCACGCTGATGGCCTTCAGTTGCTTCGAGCCCCACACGCCGCCAAAGCCGCCTTGGCCCGAGCTGTTGCTCGCGTCATGGATCAGACAGCCCAACCTGCTAAGGTTCTCGCCGCCGGGACCGATGGCCAAGACTGCGGGCCGCTGGGTCGTCCGTCCGCCCTGCGCCCCCCTCGGCTCAAGCCAGTCGCCGTAGTTGCCGTTGCCGGCCACGTCGTCCCAGATGGTCTGCTGGCAGTCCCACGTGTCCTTGCCCCACAACCCGAGGCCGGCGCAGTCGCGGATTCGCACCTCCCCGTCGCGGATGTCGACCCAGACCGGCTCCGGCGCCCGGCCTTCAAGCACAATGCCGTCCCAGCCCGCGTACTTGAGCTGGGACGAAAATCGTCCGCCGAAATTGCTGCGCGTGAACCAGCCGATGGGCGAGGACTGCACGCCAATTCCCTGTACCTCCGTTCTTCCGCCGGCGGCGGGCACTAAGGTGCCGCAGAGTGGCGAGGTCATGATGGTAACGACGTTGCCGGGGTCGAAGCCGTCGATGGTCTTGTCCTTCACGAGATCGAAGAAGATGGCCGACCCCATGCCGTGGCCGCCGCCCCATTGCGCGTAGTCGCTGGTGGGAATGGTGGAGATCTTCCTGTTCGTCAGGTCGAGTCTAAGGATCTTTCCGGCGTATCCGTTCAACTCGCTACGGCCTCCATATATCTTCTGCAACGCGCCAGATAGTCCGAAACGGCATCCTTGGCACGGGATTGCCCGTGACCACAATGGACAAGACCTCCACTACCATATCGACACACGCCGACGGTATCAAGACAGATACGACCGCTCTTTTGGGCCGTTCACAGGCCAATGGCGGGCATCTGGGGCTGACGTTGGCGCTGTCTGTGTGAATTGGCGGAGAATGTAACCTTTGGCGCTGGGCTGGTGTAATGATAGCTGAGGGTCTAAGATTCTCCTGGAAAGAGAAGCCGAAGACACGCGAACGGGAATATCAATGAACGAGGTATCGGAGCTTCGACAGCCTTCGGGCGCCCAGCTAGGCGCCGGCCCCGGAGAGACAGACGGGTTGGCCATCCGGACTGAGCGCCTGACGAAGATCTACTCGCAGAGCCTTATCGCCGTTAACGATATGAACCTGGAAGTGCCCAAGGGCTCGGTGTTCGCGCTGTTGGGTCCAAACGGCGCGGGTAAGACGACGACGCTCCGGCTCATTCTTGGGCTGCAACGTCCCACGGCGGGCAAGGCGGAGGTCTTTGGCTACAGGTGCGGGCCCAATGCCGTCGATGTCCGCGCCCGCATCGGCTACCTGGCCACCAACCCGAGACTGCCCGGACATCTCAAGCCTATCGAGTACCTGGACCTCTTGGGCAAGTTGTGCGGCCTGAGCGCCCAGGACCGGAAGCCGGTGGTGTCCTCGTTGCTGCGGGCGGTGGGATTGCTCGGGGCAACCGGTCAGAAAATCCGGACCTTCTCGACAGGGATGTGCACGAGGCTGGGAATTGCGGCATCGCTTGTCGGCGATCCGCCTTTGTTGATTTGGGATGAACCGACGGCGGGCCTCGATCCGTCGGCCAGGCGCTTCACGCTGGATTTCATTCGGGAACTGGCGAAGACCAAGACGATCGTCGTGGCCACTCACATTCTGAGCGACATCGACCAGATATCGGACCATCTTGGGGTGATGCATGAGGGACGAATGATCTATACCGGTTCGATGGTCGATATGAAACGGCGCCTTCGCCGTGACGAGATCAGTCTGGACCTGGACGGGACTCCCGAGGGCGTCCGGAGCGTGGGACAATCCGTTGCCGTGATGGATGGTGTCGAGTCGAGGCTCGATGGCGACCGCGTTCTTCACGTCAGAATCGCCGATGACCGCAGTCGTTCGGGCGTCCTTGCCGATATCTTGAAACTTGTCGACGCGGACGATGTCGCTCTCGAGGGGATCCGCATGGGTCAGAACACAACCGAGGACGCGTATCTACAATTGCTGCAGGAGGACCAAGCCCATGGCTTCGACCGCTAGCGCGCCTAGTCTGGCCGTCCGGCTAAGGCCTTGCCTGGCAATCTGCCAGGACGACCTGCGCAGTTTATGGCAAAGCTGGCTGGTCCGTCTTTGGCTGGTGGCAACCGTATTCTTGACTCTGCTGCTCACGCTGGGGAACTGGCCGGAAACTCCGGACGCTCCTTTAATCGCCATGCTGTTGATCCCGTATCTGGTCTTTCCATGGTTTTTCGTTGTCATCATACTCGCTGTTAACCCCGTCTCAGGGGCACGGACCGAGACGCTTGCCGACGGCATACTCAGCCGGCCTGTCACCCGCCACGGTTACCTGCTTGCGACCTGGGCCGCGCGGCTTATTGCCGTGTTGGGCGTCTACCTGGTGGGGACCGTCCCGGCGATTGCGTTGATCGCCATGGCAGACCGTCCCGGCGTGCCCGAAGACAGCGTTACCTTGTACGGAGTAATCACTTCCCTGTTCGTCGTGGGGCTGGTGCTTACTTTGATTGTGTCGTTGGGTTTCCTTGCCGGGACGCTGCTGCGGAGGCCGTTGCTGGCCGTGGTTGTACTGGTCTTTGCTTGGTATCCCGTCAATCTGGTTCTGAGCGCCTTTTCACTCGAAGAGTTTTCGCCTATCAGTTTGAGTCAAGCGATACCGAAGCAACTGCATATGCGTTTGTATACGCCTGATGGCGATTCAGGTGGGGAGGCTGGTCAAGAAGGGGCTGAAAAAGTCACCAATTTCATGAGCAGTTTCGGGAAGGCGTTTTCGGCCCCCAAGCCCAGAGACGTGTACTTCCAGGAGGACAAGTTCGAGGACTTCTCCGTGCTTCGCGTTAGCCTGGGCTATGCCGTGCCGTCATTTGTGGCGGTGGGTTTGGCGCTGCTTTGTTTCTATTGGCGGGATGTGTGACCGTGCGATGCCTGGCGCAAATCTAATGACGCATTCGATTCGATGCGTCTTGATCGGAGGGAACTATGCTTAGAAGTATCAGAGTCTTATTCTGCCTGGCGTTGGCGACAGCCTTATGGCCGGCGACAGCCCCGGCACAGGGTCAGGCGCCCGCTATAAACCTTGTCCCGTCGGATGCCGTCGCCTGTATCGAAGTCACCAGGCCGCGCGAGTTGCTCGACCTGCTGACCGGTGAGGACGTAACCGAGACCTTCACTTCGTTTCCGTTCTACAAGAAGCTCTCATCGGACGCGGGATTCAACGAGTTCTTCAGCGTGATTGAGTCTATGGAGGCCTCTTTGGGGATGGAATGGAGAGAGGCCCTGAAGAGGCTGACCGGCGGCGGCATTACCTTTGCCGTGCTCCCGAACGATACGGTGCTGTTGATCATTGACGCCGAAGACGGAGACCTGCTGAGGCGCACCCACGGACTTCTGCTCGACATGGTGCGCTCCGATAATGAGAGCAAGGGCCTGCCCGACCCCGTTGAGTCCGCCGAGTTTATGGGCGTGACGGGATACTCGCTCGACGGTGAAGAGGCCCATGCGATCGTCGGCAATCGGATGATCTTCTCGAACCGCGCCTGGGGCCTTACGAAGGTGCTTGCCCTGAGGGCGGGGGACCAAGGCGAGTCTCTTGCATCGACCCCCGGCTACCGGGAGGCCCAGAAAGCCGGCGGGCCCGATCCTGCCGCGAAGATCTATGTCACGCACGGCAGCGGCCTCATCGAGGGCGTTCGCGCGGTGGCGAAGTCCCTCAATCGGGACGACTCGAACCCGCTGGCCGCGCTGTTCTTCTCGGGGATATTGGAACCCCTGCGCAACTCGAACTGGCTGTGGCTTGGCGTGGATGTCGAGGAGAAGGGCCTCAACTTGCGGATGTGCATGGACGGCAAAGCGGCCAACCAGGCGAGCGTGGCGTCGTTTGCCCGGCCGTCGGGACCCGGAGAGGGCGTTATGCCGAATCTGTGGGTGCCGCGCCGCACTGCCGCCTTCAGTTTCTATCGTGACCTTTACAGCTTCTATTCGGCCAAGGATGAGTTGTTTCCCGAACGCACTTCCGCGCTGATCTTCTTTGAGAATATGATGGGCATCTTCTTCAGTGGCCGCGACCTTACGGACGAGGTCTTCATAGAGGCCAAACCTGAGCTTCGTTTCGTGATCGCCGAACAGGAGTACGATCTGGCAAGTGGGGCTCCGCAAGTCCAGGTCCCTGCTTTTGCGGCCGTATTGCGTCTTCGCGACGCGGAGGAGTTTGACGAAGTCATTGAGGAGGCGTGGCAGAAGGCCATAGGGCTGATGAACTTCACTCAGGGTCAGCAAGCCAAGCCGGGATTGATTATCGACCGTCCCATTCACAACGGGACCAAGTTCACGATGACCTATTTCTCCACGGCGGGACTTGATGAGACGGCAAGTCTTGATACCCGTTTCAATTTCCGGCCGGCGCTGGCCATGCCGGAAGACTATCTTGTCCTGAGTTCGACCGACGAATTGGCGCGCGACCTTATCGATGCGCTGACGGCGGAAGCGAAGGGGCCGCGTACGCCGTTGCCCGGAATTCACAGTATGGCGGAAGTGGACGGCGAGCAGTTGGCGTCGCTCCTGAGGGCCAATTACGATTCGCTTGTGCGCCAGAATATGGTGGACGAGGGCAGCACACTGGAAGAGGCCGAGACCGCCATCGATCTTCTTGCTGATTTGGCAAGTCTTGTCAAGAACGCAAACTTGAGTATCCGTACACATGATGAATTTACTGAGGCCCGCCTGAGTCTTGAGTTGAACCTGGAATAGCGCCAAAGGGCCATGGTAACTGGCTTCTGATATCGAAAGGATGTTGGAGATGGCTGTGGAAGACGCAGAGAGAGCCTATATCGATCCCGCGTGGGCCTGGGCAAGGTATGTGCCGGATGCAAACAGGCCGTGGGACCTTAGTCTTGCGGGGCATCTGTTCCGGCGGGCGGCTTTTGGGGAGAACTGGGACCGGCTTCAGGGGGCCCTTGCAGATGGTCCTCAGAAGGCCGTCGACAAACTGCTGCATCCAACCGCCGATGTGGACGCGTTCAACCAGACCTACGATGATTATGAAATAGCCGCTTCGGGCGGGGAATCGGCGGAGGGCCTGGGCGCGTGGTGGTTGCGGAGGATGATCGTCACGCCGCACCCCTTGCTGGAGAAGATGACGCTGTTCTGGCACGGGCATTTCGGCATCAGCAATGCGCCGGTAAAGGACGCCCGGCTGATGCAGCAGCATCTGCAACTTCTGCGCAAGGAGGCGCTTGGATCGTTCGCGGCGATGTTGGGCGCAATCCCATTCGACCCGGCGGTCCTTTTGTGTCTGGACAGTATCGCCAACCGCAAGACAATGCCCGACGAGAACTTCGCGCGCGCGTTGCTGGAGAATTACACGCTTGGTCCGGGGCATTTCACGGAGAAAGATGTTGCCGAGGCCGCCCGGGCCTTTACCGGCTGGTTTGTCTTGAGAAGCAAGCTGAAGTACATCGAACGAGAGCATGATGAAGGGGCCAAGTCGGTATTGGGCCAACAGGGCAATTTTGCCGCCGCCGATGTTGTAGAGATCGCGCTCAATCAACCCGCTACGTCGGAAAGGATCGTCCGCAAGCTGTACCGCTGGCTGGTCTCGGAGACGCAAGAGCCTAGCGATGATCTTGTCGCGCCGCTGGTGGCAGCATTCGCAAAGGACCATGACATCTCGGGAACCGTCGAGACGATCCTCCGGTCGAACTTGTTCTTCAGCCCGGCAGCGTACCGGCAGCGTATCAAGTCGCCGGTCGAGTATGCCGTGGGTATCGTCCGCGGCCTGGAGTCCCTGATTTCGACGACGAGGCTTAGCCAGGCCCTGTCGGACCTGGGGCAGAGCCTTTGCCATCCGCCGACGCCAAAAGGCTTCGAAGGCGGCCGCTACTGGGTCAACGATATCGCGCTTACGGGAAGGCATAACCTGGCGGTTGCGATGTTGCAGGGCTCGGGCCTGTATAAGGACAAGCTCGATCCGTGGAAGATCGCCGCAAAGCACGAGTACACGTCCATCGATTCCGCTGCGAAGTTCGTACTCGATCTGTTCCTGCAGGGCGACGTCGAGCAAAGCACAGGTGATCTCCTCTTGGCGGGCGCCCGTACGGCGGACCCGGCTGAAGACGATCCCTCGGCTGCGGTGTTGCGGCGGTTTACTCATTCTGTCGTCACGCTCGCGCAGTTCAACCTGGCATGAGGCCCGGAGAGACGCCATGTCCATCACACGACGCACATTTCTAAAGAGATCGCTTGGCGGGTCGGCCATGGTGGCCGCCATCCCATCGCTCCCATCGCTCCTCTTGGGACCCTTCGCCACTGCGGCCGCCCAGGCGGCCAACGATGACCGGGTCCTCGTCGTCGTCCAGCTTTCGGGCGGTAACGACGGGCTCAACACCGTGATCCCATACGGGGACGATGAGTATGGGCGAAACCGCTCTTCCTTGCGGTGGACGGCTGAAAAGTTGCACCTGATAGATTCGCAACTCGGCTTTCATCCTCGGATGAAAGGTTTTTCGAGACTGTATGAGGAGGGGCTTCTCAGTATTGTGCAGGGCGTGGGCTGCGAGGACCTGCCGCGCAACCATGAGGAGGCAATGCGCGTATGGCACAGCGCGTCGCCCGATTGCCTGGGTTGTCCGGCAGGATGGCTCGGCAGGACGGGCGACAGTATTTGGGACATAAGTGAGGCCCAGTCGAAGGTGGCCTTCGTCGGCCCGATCACGCGGCCTCCGGCCATGAACGCAGAGCGGGTGGTCGTGCCTTCGATTCGTTCGCTCGATGACCTGACCCTCCACAGCATGCCGGGGGAATCGACGGGCGCGTCGAAACGAACGCCCGCCGATAGCGGAAATCCACTCTTGACTTTCGTGCAGGAAAGTATGCAGCGTTCGTATTCAAACAGCCGGAAGATACTGGCGGTCGCCGAGGCGACCGCTGGTCAATCCGAGTATCCGTCCTTCGGGTTTGCGCGCGACCTTCGGGTCGTCGCACAGATGATCCGCGCCGGAAACGGCGTCCGGATATTCTTCACGGAACTTGGCGGCGAAGGTTTTGGGGGCTTCGACAACCACGCGAACCAACTCGACAACCATGGCTCGCTGCTGCATCAGTTGTCCGAAGGGGTCGCGGCCTTTGCAGACGATCTTAAGCGGGACGGCCTGCTGGACAATGTCATGCTGATGACGTTTTCGGAGTTCGGCCGGACTCTGGAAGAAAACGGAAGGCGCGGCACGGGGCATGGCAACGCCGCGCCGGTGTTTCTGGTAGGTGGCAAGCTAAAGGGTGGGCTTGTTGGCCCGCATCCCAGCCTGACCGAGCTCGACAACGGAGCACCGCAATTCCACACGGACTTCCGCAGGGTATACGCAACCGCCCTGGATCGTTGGCTCGGATTCGACAGTACGGAAGTACTGGGCGGGCAATTCGAGCCCCTGGCTGTCTTTGACGCGTAGGTCCCCGCCGGACAGCTCGCCCAAGATCGAGTCGTGGGCGCATTGAGATTCTGTGTCACTCGTAGCTCGCGTAGGATGGGCTTCGGGCGATGCGGTCAGCTAAGTTTCTCGAACTCGTCTTCGCTGATTACGGCAACGCCGAGTTTCTGTGCCTTGGCCACTTTCGAGCCGGGGTCCCCGCCCGCCAGCACGTAGTCGGTCTTTGAACTTACGCTCGAACTCGCGCGGCCCCCAAGCTCTTTGATTCGCTCTTTGATCGATTCCCGCGAGTAGTTCGCCAGCGTACCCGTGACCACAACCGTCTTGCCTTCAAGTGGCCGGGGGCCTGCGGCTGTCTGTTCCGCGTTCAGCGTCAGGCCATGCTCCTCAAGACGCTGCACAAGGCGCTGGTTCTCCTTCGTGTCGAAAAAGTCACAGATGCTCTTTGCCACGATCTCTCCAACCTCGTCGACGGCCTTGAGACCTTCCAGGGGGGCCTCTTTCAATCTATCGAGCGACTTGAAATGGCTGGCCAGTACTTCAGCTGTGTGGCTTCCGACGTTACGGATGCCGAGGCCGTTGAGTAGCCGGTGCAGCGGGCGCTCTTTGCTCTTGCGAATGCCCTCGATGAGGTTCTCGGCCCATTTCCCTCCCGACTTCTTGAGTTTCGTGATGCTCTCGGCCTTGAGGTCGTACAGATCCGCCGGATTCGCGACGAGACCGTCGTCCACGAGCAACTCGACGACGGCGGGCCCGAGCCCTTCGATGTCCATCGCGGCACGGCCCGCGAAATGCACAAGCCGCTCCTTCACCTGTGCCGGACACGCCAAGTTCAGGCACCGCAGGAACGCGCCGTCCGGGTCCTTGTGCACCTCGGTATCGCATACGGGGCAGCGCTCCGGAATTGGGAAGGGTTCTGCGTCCTTCTCCCGCATCTCCGGCACGAAGCGCAACACCTGCGGAATGATCTCCCCGGCTTTTTGCACTTCCACCGTATCGCCGATGCGCAGATCTTTCCGTTCCAGGTCCTCGAAATTGTATAGGCTGGCCTTGCGCACCGTCGTCCCCGCAAGCGAAACCGGATCCATTTCAGCCACGGGCGTCAAGGTCCCCGACTTGCCCACTTGCACCGTGATGCCGACCAGTTTCGTTTGTGCCACCTCCGCGGCGAATTTGTACGCAATCACCCACCGCGGCGCCTTCGACGTTGTGCCGAGCAGTTGCCGGTGTTCGGCGGAGTCTACCTTGACCACCATCCCGTCTATTTCATAGTCCAACGTGCGCCGGCGCGTGTCCCATTCCTCGCACACCTTCAGCACCGCGTCGATATCGTCGCACTGGAACGCGTTGGGATTGACGGGAAGCCCCAATTCCTTCAGCCGCTCAAGCGTTTCATGGTGCGCCGCAATCTCGGAGCCTTCCGCCGGTGCGATGTCATACACAACGATATCGAGACGCCGCTGGGCGGCCTGCTTCGGGTCGAGCAGCTTGAGCGTGCCCGCAGTCGTGTTGCGAGGATTCGCGTAAGGGGGTTCGCCCTCCTTCTCCCGCTGCGCGTTGAGGCGCTTCAGCTCGGACGTATGCATGAGGACCTCGCCGCGCACCTCGAGTAGCGCTGGGGCCGGGCCCTTCAGCCGGAGCGGAAGCGCCTGCACCGTTCGGAGGTTCGCCGTGATGTCGTCGCCTGCATAGCCGTCGCCCCGTGTGGCGGCCCGGACAAGCAACCCGTCTTCGTAGCGCACCGAGACCGCCACGCCATCGATCTTCGCCTCGACAACGTAGCTGGGCGGTTGGCCCTTGAGGCCCTTCTTGACCCGTTCGTCGAAGGCGCGCAATTCCTCCGCGCTGTACGTGTTGTCGATGGACAGCATGGGGACTTCGTGACGTACCGTCTCGAAGCCTTCGAGTGGCGCGCCCCCCACGCGTTGCGTTGGCGAATCCGGCGTGCGCAGCTCGGGGTATTCGGCTTCGAGGGCCTCGAGCTCCTTGAGCAGCGCGTCGAATTCCAGGTCCTGGATTTCCGGTTCCGCCTCGACATGGTATAGGCGGTTGTGCCGTTCGAGTTCCTCTGCGAGATGCTTGGCCCTCTCGCGCGATTTCTTCGGAATGGGGGAGTTTGACGGCGCCATGCATAGAGTATAAGCAATGACGGGACGGCAGAAACAGGGCCGTACGCGCAATCCTCTCCGGGTCTATGTAGCCGAACATTGACCTGAGACATTCGGGTTCAGCCCCTTGAAGCCGGAAAACAGGGACAGACACGTCTCCCGCTGGTCGCTTGCGTCAGTCCCCGTTTTCCTTAGTCTTCCGATTTGACCGGGGTCTATGTTCGGCTATTTAGAACACGTAGCCAAGCGCTTCGAGGCGCTCCCGCACCTCAGGGTCGATATCTTCGTCGATGCCGCTCAGGAATTCCCAGCCGTAGGTCCGCTGCCAGTCCTGCAACAGGCCATTGAACTCGGTGATCTGCGGGGCGTACTCGTCCGGGTCGGCCACCGTCATGAGCGTATTGCGGCCCATGTCGTATAGCTCGAGCTCCCCGATGGAGTAGAAGAATTGCTCAGTTTTCGGATCGAAGATCTTGGCATCGATCATCTTCTTGTAGGAATCCTGCTTTGTGAGCGTCGGCAGTTCCAGGATCGACATCCAAACCGGTTC
>SDBV01012473.1_pt1 | contig 10886 bp, 9 predicted proteins | sample 2277081 | NCBI WGS metagenome assembly SDBV01 (sample SAMN10402039, study PRJNA504765) | marine sediment metagenome | isolation source: marine sediment core GS10_PC15, 223 cmbsf | place: Arctic Ocean: Southern Knipovich Ridge | collected 2010
AGTGATACCGACGGAATAAGTTTCGCGACCATCAAAAACACCTCTCATGCGTACTATGTAAGAGGTTATTTTAGCGGGTCGAGCGTTGTTGCGATAGGCCGCATTGTCATAACATACCGAACTACCAGTCCATAAGATGCCCGGCGAATAAACAGCGGCCTCTTCAATGAGGCCGCTGTTTTAACTTATAAAAAAGCGAGCCGGTTGCCGGCTGTAAGCAGATCGCTGTTCTCGCTTCCCATGAAACCTCCTTGTTTGACGAGTTATCTTTAAGGTCAATTTACATCGACTCAATATTGCCGGCAACCTCTTCTATGCGCCCAAGAATTTCCTATGGAATATTATTTTAAGTTAACAATTATTGGGGTATGTCTCGAAAATGAAAGCACTACGAAATGGGGGTTCGTTATGTTAAAGGACAAGATGGTCGCAGCGATTCTGCCAGCCAAAGATGTGCAGCGCGCAAAAGCTTTCTATCACGACAAGCTCGGTCTTGACGTGCAGAGCGAAACGGAGGCCGGAATAACAATGGGTGCAGGGTCTGGAACAGGTCTGTTTGTATACCAGAAAGACGATATGGTCAGCGCCTCGCATACTGTCGCCGGTTTCAGCGTCGACAATATCGAGGAAGAAGTTGATGACCTAAAGAACCGCGGCGTGGATTTCGAGGAATATGATATGCCGGGCATGAAAACCATCAACGGCATCGCAGATGTAGGCGGTGCGAAGGCAGCCTGGTTCAGAGATTCCGAGGGCAATATTATTTCGATAAATCAGATGTAGCCGAGCACTCTGCCCTTAACTGTCCTTGCCTTTTACCGCTTTCATAAAGGGCTCAAATAGGTCGATCGGTATCGGGAAAATAAGCGTCGAGTTCTTCTCGGTCGCGACTTCCGTGAGTGTCTGTAAGTAGCGCAGCTGGAGCGTTATAGTTTCTTTGCTCATCACATGGGCTGCCTCGCTTAGCTTCTCAGACGCCTCAAACTCACCTTGAGCGTGAATGACCTTAGCCCGGCGCTCGCGCTCGGCTTCGGCCTGCTTAGCCATGGCCCTTTTCATTGTGTCCGGCAACTGAACATCTTTGACTTCGACGGCGCTGACCTTAATGCCCCACGGGTCGGTGTGTTCATCGACTATCTTCTGCAGTTTCTGGTTCAACTGCTCTCGCTTGGAGAGTAGTTCATCAAGATCGGCCTGGCCAAGGACGCTCCGGAGCGTCGTTCTGGATATTTGGGCGGTTGCGAAGATAAAATCTTGAATTTCCACGACTGCCCTCTGAGGTTCAATGACACGAAAATAGACGACGGCGTCGACAGTCACGGGCACGTTGTCCCTGGTAATTACTTCTTGGGGCGGAACATCCATTGTAATGGTACGCAGCTCGACCCGGACCATGCGATCAATGCCTGGAATCAAAAGAATAACTCCGGGGCCTTTTACTCCTATAATCCGACCTAAACGAAAGACAACAGCCCGTTCATATTCCCGTAATATCTTGACTATCGACGCAAAAAACGCGCCGCCTACGCCAACCAGTAAAACAATTGCTGTGATCAGACCACCTACATCCGGCATTTATTCCTCCTCATTTTCTCCGCTGCTTCTCTTTTTGACTGTCAACTTTAAACCCTCTATAGCCACCACCTCTATTTCTTGACCGACTTTTACCGGGGGGTCGACCGCCAAAGCCGACCAGACCTCCCCGTGAACCAATACCTGTCCGGCTGGATTCAACGCCTCGCTCACTTTTCCACTGAGCCCAATCATCCCGGCCTTCCCCGAAATCGATGGCCGGCGATGCGCAAGCCAAGCGGAGCGGACCATGAAGACCACGAAGCCGAGAGTCAGGACGGCTACCGGCGAAATCACCCAGGCGGAGACCGCTAATTGCGGCCTCGGGGCGTCAATCAAGATAACACTGCCCAGGATAAAAGCCATCAGCCCCCCTGCGCTTAAGACGCCAAAAGTCGGCGTGAACGCTTCAGCGACAAAAAGGATGAAAGCGAAGATAATCAAGAGAAGCCCCGCGAGATTGATTGGCAAGGTTTGGAGCCCGTAAAACGCCAAGATCAGCACCATGGCGCCGCCGATGCCGGCAAAGCCGAACCCGGGATTCGCGAGTTCATAAATGATCCCGTATGTGCCCAACGTTATGAGGAGAAACACAACGTTGGGATCGATTAAACCATGTAAAAGCTTTTGTCTGAAACTCATGGGCCGCTCTATCAGGCGTGTCCCTTTTAGCTTTAATTTCCGCGCTTTTCCATTAATCATGACAATTCGCCCATCAGCCTTATTCAGGAGATCTTGGGTCGAGTCGGCTACGAAATCTATGACGTCGAGCTCTTTGGCTTCAGCCGCCGTCGCCGAGACGCTTTTCCTGACAGCGTCCTCAGCCCATTTGATGTTTCTGCCTCTTTGTTTGGCTATACCTCTTACAAAAGCGGCGGCGTCATTCTCAACCTTTTTAGCCATTACCTTATTGACGTCCGAGCCACCCAAGTTGACAGGATGAGCGGCCCCGATTGTGGTTCCGGGTGCCATAGACGCGATATTAGCGGAAAGACTGATAATGGCGCCGGCGGAAGCCGCCCGCGCCCCTGTTGGAGCCGTATATACAATAATTGGCACCTTTGAAGCCATTATTTTCTTGATGATAGTGCGCATTGAAATATCGAGACCACCGGGAGTATCCATAACAACAATCAAGGCCCGGCTGTCGGCGGCTTCGGCCAAGTCTATCTCGCTCATCAAATACGCGGCCACAATCGGGTCAATTGCCCCATCGATGAACACTTGGCGCGTCTCATTATTTGTCGCGGAAATTGATGAGAAAAGGGGAAAACTCAACAAAACGGCGACTACCAGAATCATCAAAACAGCGGGTGTCATTGTTTTTTTGGTCATCTCCAACATTCTATTATATGTTGACAACCAAGCAAAGCGCTGTCTTAATCCAACCGCTGAGTGATTGATAAGCGAGAGCCACTATGTTATTCATTCTTCAAGGAAGTGTTGTATGAAAACTGGATCATCCCGTCAAAGATTAAGCCAAATACCGGACCCACAAAGGCTTTCGCTGGGTTTTGAGGGCTCGGTAATTAATTATGTTCTGACAAAAAGCTCCCGACGCAAAAAGACTATCTCCATCACGATCAGCCGGGAAAAGGGCGTTGTCGTGTGCGCGCCAAAAATAACACCGGTTAGAGAGATCGCCCACGTAGTAGCAGGCAGAACCCCATGGATCAAGAAAAAGGTTGATGAGGCCAGGCAACAAAATCTGCAGTCGAAAAAAGAGTACGTAAATGGGGGATTGTTCAAGTTCATGGGTCATGATTGGCCCCTCGTTATCAAGGAAATACCTACGGCGCGAGTAAAACCGGCGCGCTTTAAGAGCGGCTGCCTAGTTGTGGATGTGCCACCGAAAATGTCATCGGATGACAAGGTCGTTTGGATAAAAAAATCCTTGAAACGCTGTTTTCAGCCACGGGCAAAACAACACATTGGCCGCGTTGTGTCACAGATGTCGAAGAGGCTCCGCGTCAAGCCCGGTATCGTCAAAACAAAGAACCTTAAGAGGAGCTGGGGCATATGCACTCACGACAAGATCAGCTTTAACTGGCGCTTGATAATGGCCCCTACTTCTTTGCTGGAATATGTCGTAGCCCATGAGCTTTGTCATCTCAAACACAAGAATCATTCACATGCCTTTTACGCATATCTCGGTACCGTTTTGCCCGACTACAAGGAGCGACGCCGGGAGCTCCAAGAATTGAGCCCTTATCTCGAGTTATGATGACAAAGCATTATGAAATAATACTGTTTTTGTGGAGAGCGGTGAAATCAGCTTAGGGGCTCTTCTCTATGTCAGCGCTCTCTTCTCGAAGTGGTGAGCCGCCACCATTATCAGGATCGCGATACTGACGACAATACCAAGAATAGCGTAGGCGGGATCCATGTGAGGTATTTGTGGAGTCAATTGACCGCGGTAACCTTCGCTAACGTAAACAAGGGGATTCAGGAGCACCAGATACTGCAGCCAGGGTATTTTTGACAAGCCGGCCCAAGGATAATATGTGGCTCCTAAGAAGATCATCGGTACGATCACAGTGGCGAACATTATCGAGAAGCGCATCGGCTCAACTATCGTGCCCAAAACCATGCCTACGATTGCTGACACGAGCCCGCCCAACATTAAAAACAGAATTAGAACCGGCAGGCTCTGCAGTCGCAGGTCCAGGTTTACGCGCATGATCAAGAAAGCCGTTGGGAAGACAAAGGCCGCGGCCAGCCAAGCCTCGAACATCCCCATGATAATTTTCTCTAGCATTACCAAGCGTATGCTGATCGGCGCCATAAGGCGATCCTGAATCTCCTTGGTGGTCCCAAAATCCCAGGCCAAGGGCATGGCCGTGCCCTGCACGCCGGCCGCCATAGTGCTGACAGCCAAGATACCCGGAAGAACCATCGTCGAATACGATCTAGGAATGGTGCCGATAGTCGGCAAAACATACCCAAAGACAAAGGCGAATAAAAGGGGCTGAACACCGATGCGCAAGAAAAAATCCCCCAGATTCCGCGATATGACCCTAAGATCTCTCTCGGCGATCGCCATAAAAGTCTTAAATGTGTTCACTCTCTAAGCGCCCTTCCCGTAATATGCATGAATACATCTTCCAGTGTCACAGGGTGGAGATGGATAGATTCCAGATTCATATCATGATTTCTGATCGTTTCAATAACTTTAACCATAGCTTCTTCCGGCCGCGCGAGAAATAGCCTTAAGGTATTGTCCTCATATTCAACTCTCTCCAGGCCTTTGACTTCATCTTTGAGCCAACCCGGCAACTCTTCGTGATACTGTGAGACCTTAACCTCGACCACATTTCCGTGTCGGATCATCTCCTTTAGCTCGGCCGGCGTGCCCATGCTTAAAATCTTGCCATGATCCATGATCGCGACCCGATCACAAAGCTGGTCTGCCTCCTCCATGTGATGAGTCGTTAAAAAAATGGTCTGCCCTGACGCGTTCAAGTCTCGAATCTTGTGCCAAATCATCAAGCGAGACTGGGGATCTAGGCCGGTAGTTGCTTCATCGAGAAACAGGATACGGGGGTTGTGCATCAAAGCCCGTGCTATCTGCAGCCTTCTTGCCATCCCACCGGAAAAAGCGGGCGGATAGTCCGAGGCCCGATTAGACAGCGCCATCAACTCAAGCAGGTCTTGAGCCCTTTTTTCACGCTCGACTCTGTCTATGCCAAAATATTTAGCGTGAAAAATAAGGTTCTCCCGAGCCGTGAGACTCCGATCTAGATTCACGCCTTGGGGAACGACAGCTATCTCCTTCTTAACGCCTATAGGATCTGCGGCTACATCAATGCCAGCAATGAGAGCGCGGCCGCCGGTAATTATGACGCTCGTGGTCAACATGCCAATAGTCGTTGATTTTCCGGCCCCGTTTGGGCCAAGGAGACCAAATATCTCGCGTCGTTTGACATCAAAACTTATCCCGTCAACCGCTTGAATGCGGTTGCCGCCCGAGGCGAGAAAGGTTTTCTTTAATTCCTTTACTTGTATTATTGAATCATCATTGCTCAAGGTTATATTCTCGCACAATATGAGGATAAGAAAACATAGACTTTCCGAATTGTGATTAAGAAAAGCAAAGAAGCAAGTCCATAGGAAATATACATCTCCGACCCCCGCCGTACAGCCCCGGAGAAACTTAAAACAATCGTGTGCCTGCCGGTCAAGAAAGCAGAGAAAAAGACCGCCTAAGCCGCTTTATTTTGCTCTTCTTGACTCGGTTTCCAGCTGTCTTTGCGAAAATGATGGATGACCACAGGGGTCAGACACATGCCGGTTATCCCTAAGACCAGAAAGGCCTCGTAGAAGAATAAGTTGCCGGTCTGAAGCTGTGATGGCGGGAAAAATCCTATGATAATGGTAGCCAGCGATGTCAGGCCCCCAATACCGGCTACTACCCACATGCCGGCTCGCCCACCTGGTATTTTATATGCGCGTGGTGTGTCGGCACGCGTATAGCGCAGCTTGATGGCTGAGACGAACATCAGAATATACATAATCAAATAGAGCTGTGATGTCAGCGCTGTCAATATCCAATAAGAGCTGTTCACAGTGGGCATTAGCAGTATGACTCCGGAGATCGCCGTCAGGATAATCGCCTGCACTATCAGCATATGCGTCGGCATTCTGTTTTTGTTCATATTCTGAAAATAAGTCGGCAGACTTCCGTCCTGTGCCGTGGCGAACAACCCTTTGCTGGGCCCGACTATCCAGGTACTCACTTGTCCGATTGTGCCGGCGGCAACGAGAAAAGCGATAATCGGCACCATCCAGCGAAGATTGAATTGGTCGAGAAAAGAAGAAAAGGCTTGCATCAATCCGGCGACTAAACTTATCTGATTGCCCGGCACAACTATCGCGATGGCCAGCGAACCCAGAATAGACACGGAAAGAATGACCACAACCGACAATAAAATGGCCTTTGGGTAGTCGCGCTGAGGGTTCTTCACCTCTTGGGCATGGACGGCCGACATCTCCATACCGGCCAGGCCCAGTATAACACCGGCGGCAAAGACAACATTTCGGATGTTTGTCATATCCGGGTAAAGATTGCTGATCGTCAGCGGTATCCGTGATTTGTCGCCCTGTAGCAGATAGACAACGGCCAAACCGATGATTAACACCCCGGCCAGTAGCGTCCCGAAAATGACCCCGATCGTGCTGATGAGGCCTGATATCCGCATCCCCCGAAAATTAATCAGGGTCGCGCCCCAAAATATTCCCAAAACAACAGCTAGTGTGTAAAAGCGATTCTGCGCCAGAGCGGGATAAAAAGGAAAAATCAGAGTCGCGGCCGCGAAAGAAAGAACTGTTGGAAACCAGATGACATTCTCTATCCACTGAAGCCAGATGGCCAAAAAGCCCCAGCGCTGGCCAAGTGCCTCTTTGACCCAGACGTAAACCCCTCCTGTCTGTGGCCAACCAGTGGCCAACTCGGCGGAGACCAGCGCGACAGGGATAAAAAAGAGAAACCCGGCGATCACATAGAAAAAGACAGATGCCAGCCCGTAGAAGGCCATCTGCGGAAATGTCCGCAAGCTCACAATAGCAGCTACGTTGATCATCGCCAGAACAAAGACGCTCAGCACTCGCTGGTTAGACCCTTTTGACGACGCTTTACCCATCGACCCAGCGCCAGACTGCTTGATTCATAAAGACAACTCACCACCTGATGGTGATTGTTGCCCGGAAGTTGGTCAGCCTAAACAGGGGATACGCAAAGACATTAGAAGATCAATGACAAGCTCACAGTCTTTGCAAAACCTTGTTATATTTTGGATGGATTCTCCTTAAGCCCTGACAGCATTGACCGACGCCCATTTCCTGAGCGCCTCAACTGATTCAGATTCCCTTCGGCTAAGCGGGATTGTCTTGTCAAGCTCGGCTGCGATTATTTCCGTTGAGATATTGCCAGCGCCTGACGCAACTGAATATAGTGAGGATAGAATCAGCTCCTCGATTTCTGAACCACTAAACCCTTGCGCACGCCGAGCCAGCTCTTTAATATCTATTGTGCTAGAGTTGATATCCCGGCGCTTCAAATGTATGTTGAAAATGACTTCTCTCTCGCCCTGGTCCGGTAAATCTACAAAAAAGATCTCGTCGAACCGGCCCTTGCGGCTGAATTCGGGTGGCAGCGCTTGAATGTTATTGCTGGTGGCAACTAGAAAAACCGGCGCCTTCTTGTCTTGAAGCCAGCTTAAAAATGTTCCAAATAAACGCTGGCTAAGACCGCCATCTGTGCTTTCGCTACCAACTCTCGGGAGAACTTTTTCGACCTCATCGACCAGGAGGACCACGGGAGCAAGACTCTCGGCCAGCTGCAAAACGCGGCGTAGATTCTTTTCAGTTTCACCTATGTATTTATTGTACAACCGGCCGGGATCGAGTTTTATTAGACCTATACCAAGCTCATTAGCGATGGCGCGCGCGCAAAGCGTCTTTCCGCAACCCGGCACACCAATAAGGAGAACGCCTTTTGGCGCCGGAAGATTATGTTGCGTTTGCGAGAACGCGATCTTTCGCTTCTTTATCCATTCTTTAAGATTATCGAGTCCACCGATGAGTCGCAGGTTGTCTTCGGGTGAAATATAGGAAACCAGATTATCTTTCTCAACGAACTTCTTCTTCAAATTGACCATTAATTCAATGTCTTTCTTCTCGAGGGCCCCGTCGGCGACGACTGCTTGGCTCAACGCCCGTTTGGCCTCGAATGCCGTCAAGCCCTTGAGGTTCTCAAGTACTTGATCTGTTTCTTGTCCACTCAACATATTTCTAACTTTGGGTGACGCGCTCAGGAACTGGTTCAACAGCTCCCTCAACTGTTTCTTGTCCGGCCGGGGCATCGGATAATCTACCAATATCTCTCTTATTTCAGCCGGGTACTCCGACTCAGTGGATACAAAAAGTATTGTCTGCTTGTCTGAAAAACTCATGACAATATCCCGTATTTTTCGCCTGACCTTGTGGTCTTCCAGGTAGTGTATGAGGTCCTTGAAGAAGAATATACCGGCCTCAATTTCCGCGATAGTCTCCAGCGCAACGCCTGGATCTTGCGTCTGATAGATATGGCCATCTTGTCCAGACCGTGCCAATCCTTTATCGCAGTCCCAGACATATAGCGGCAGATTTAATCGCCATGACAAACGTTCAATCAATTCCTCGAGTCTTTCTTCTTCTATTGTCTCGACCGCAATTATCGGATTCCTTGAGGTTATTAAAACTTCCAGGTCCATAGTCTAAATCCCAACGCGTTGTCATTCAGCTGTTCCATTAGCGTCTTGTCGTTTTTGCGATTCTCTTTATCTCCGGTAACCTAATTATCGGCGAGTATGCTTCAATCCAAAACCATTTTCTGGCCACGCGCGTTATGGAAAAAGCGGTAGTGGTAAAGTTTGACAATGGCGCAACCCGTTCAATTCAGAGAGTTTGAAGCGACTGATTTCGATGATAGCTTATTGACAGCATGCGAGGCCTGGCCTGATGACAATGCTATCCTGCCTGAGTCTTTTCTGCGCTCTGATATTGGACTCTATTTCTCATTAGCGACGTGGGCGCGAGTCGCGACTGTGTCCAACCGCGTTGTCGACGTATTACTCGGACAAATCAACAAGGATCTTGGTTTTCGTGGTCAAATCAAGTCGGCAATATTATCGATCCGGCAGGTTCTTTTGGTGAGTCTTGGCGCCTACGGCCGGCTGCCGAGGAGATTTACTTTCTTGAGAAAATATCTGGTTACAGAGATAAAGTGGGCAAGAAATCGTCCGGTGTCCGACGCTGAGATTACTTTATTGATGGTATCAGCGGACTATCGCGGTCTGGGTATTGGAAAGCAATTGATGGATCTTTTTCTGCGTGCAGCGCGTGCCGGGGGCGCGCAAAAAGCCAGCGTGAGCACGGAAGAGGGTAGCAATTGGCGCTTCTATGAGCGCTACGGATTTAGTCGATGCTGTGATTTCTATGACGACCTAGACTCTTTTATCAGAAACAGGAACGTTCGCGCCTTCTATTATACTCTCGACCTGTAATTAAAAGCCGTCGTTTACCAGCGACCCGGAAACTTATCGACCGCTTCTTTAGTACGGGGCAACAGCAGAAGCCCGCCGATAACCACAAGCAACAGCGACAAGATGAGCAGAACATGCGAATTTACTCCAGTTGCCGGAGACGGTGCGGCCGGTACTCCCAGATTAACCGGGCTCAGTGAGTTTATCTCACCGACAATTACATTATTTTCTGTGTCTACATAAATCGTGACGTCATCCTGAATGCCATCCTTGGGAGCCTCATCATGGTACATCTTCAGAAGGCTTTCATTCCCGGCGATATCAGCGGGATCATACTCCACCGCCACACGAATTGGCGCATCATAACAACCCGGAACATGGTCAATCTCATATTCATCTTCCAGAAACTTAATCCCCGATGGTGGAGTCACCGTGACCAACTGTTTGGTGATCGTTGTTGTCCCTTCACAATCTGTGTCGGAATAGGTCACTGTTATTTCAGGCAGTACGGTTATCGAAATGGGCGTCACTGTCGAGGTGTCGCCAGGTGTCGCTTCCGGAGTTGCTGAAGGCCGCAAGCTTAAGGTATTGCTCGCGCCTGACACATTTCCGGCCGCGTCATAGGCTTTTATATAGTAACTATACGTCGTTTCAAGGGCTAAGCCTGGAAACGAGTGGTTAGTAACTGTCGCTGTCGCGATTTGCGCACCGACGCCATTAAATATCTTGTAGCCAATTACCCCAACGTCGTCGGTCACGGCCAGCCAGTCGAGACTATTTGTGGCGCTCGCGCCGATGACCTCGGTAAAACCTACTATATATGGTGTATCGGGCGCGAACGTATCGGGCGCCGCTTCCGTGGTAAACATCCACTGGTGCACCGACACCATGTTATTACCGGCTAAGTCAGTGACGGTTGTTTTTACTGTAGCGGTATAGACCGTGCCATAGTCAAGACTGCTGCTCGGGTTGAGAGTGGCTGTTTTTGATGTCTCATCATAAGTAAACCCTACAGCCACAGGTGCGCCGCCGTCTGTCAGTTCAAAGCTCGAAATATCAATTGTGTTCGTATCGACATCCTCGCTAAAAGTCGCGCTTACAGCTGTGGCTGTGGACACACCAGAGGCACCGCTAAGTGGTATATTCGAAATAACACTCGGACCAACCCTGTCAATGGCGACACTCACACTCGGCGGACTGGAGTCCGGGTTGCCTGAAGTATCTGAAGCTGTGGCGACGATGGTATATGTGTCGCCGTTGACGCTCGGTGTCGGGCTCCAGATATATGACCAG